>Ga0075178_1050109_pt1 | contig 7982 bp, 1 predicted proteins | sample JI91814BRNA_FD_77307 | JGI IMG/M metagenome (GOLD analysis project Ga0075178, IMG submission 77307) | Metatranscriptome of wastewater effluent complex algal communities from Wisconsin, to seasonally profile nutrient transformation and... | ecosystem: Engineered > WWTP > Effluent > Algae... | reverse complement strand
TTATCATTGAGCATCATCAAGACCTCTAATACTTCGACACCGTTGTATTAGCATTGGCAGCATGGCCCATGAGCGAGGGCATGCATCAACAAGCAGCAGACATAGCAAATTCAATTTTACCGACTAGTATTAACTCAACAAACAGCGCTTCGAATCAAGACAACAACAACCAGGGTGACAGCGTTCCTCAGCAGAGACCGTCGCCGAACCGCGACACCCCAAGCGGCACGACGCCTGTGGAGGACGCCGTAGGTACAGGGGTTGTAGAGCGTAGTACATACGAGGCAGAGCACGTCCATATTCCTGACATACGATTGTATTTGAGTTATCTGGTTAAGTGTACTGTCAAGGTTTTAACTTTTGAGGACGCTGAAGGCTCAGCAGTCGAAACTTGGACACGAGAAATCGACAAGCTCATTGCCAAGGCAGCGCCGTACGTCTATTCGTCCCCGCCTCCCTTGACTCTCCGAGCCTTTGTTATTGGAAGTCTTCTGGAAGCACTAAATAAAACTAGCAACGAAGGAGTCCTATCGGTCCTCTTGGATCACATCGAGAAGTCAAACACTTCAGACTTGGGACTTCTATTCCTGCCGCTATTATCGTCCTACGTTGCAGTGAAAAATCCTTCGTCAACACCCACTTTTGGAGATATTGTCCAGTTTTGGCTTCCCACATCCTTATCGAGACGGTTGAAAACTCGAGTTGAGTCTGCTCGCATAGCATTTGGCATATCAGTGTTGATATCAAACAGAGAAGCTTCTGCAGAAATACACGAGGCCGTATTGAACTCTGCAGCTAATTTCTGTCGAGTAGCTCTTGCAACATTTTCGGATCCAATCGAAAAGCAGCCGTGGTTCGGATCCTTTATTGAGCTTCACTACTTACTACAACAACGCGCAAACGTTTTGAAAGTATCAGCATTTCCAACTTTGGCCGCCATGGATCGTTTTGACTTCAACAACAGTAAGAGAAACACTAATGGGGCAGCAACTTCATCCATCAATGTAGGAGCTGCAGCTTCTAACCTATCACAGCAGTTATCCTCTTCAAACGACATTCTTCAAGTATTGAAAGACTTGGGTCCTTCCTGCACTTCTTCAACTTCCAGGTTCCGCGAAACGCTTCGGCAAATTCTACTTTCAAGCCAAAGCCTGGACGAGAAATGCTTGGCGCACATGGTTTACTTTTTTGCCTCGCAGGCAAGTTATTCCGGAAGCGGGGTGACCGTAATTGACAAGGAAGTGAGCGGTATAGTGGTCGCCACTCTGCTTCCCAAGTCTGTAACCGATGCCGAAGACGCCGGAGTAAACTCTGATCGAACAGGGGACACTTCAGCCCACACTACCCCGCCAGCCGCATCTGCTCTTAATTTGTCTACTAATGGCTGGAATATTGACGTGATTAGTCAAGTCTTATCTGAAGATTATGGCGGCAAGCGACGAGACTGGAATCTTGTAGCGCGAAGCATGGAGACTATTCAAGGATTCCGGATTCGCGGTTCTGCCCAGCTTGAAATATTTTTAGATGTTTTCCGCCGATCCTCCGGCGGATTGGTCTTTCCTCCTAGTGTAGTTGTGCGAGAATGGAACCATGACAATGTTGAGGGGCAACTTAGCCTAATGGCGGCCCTTGCATCAAGTTCCTTGCAGCAAGGCAGCGGCAAGTCTTCATCCGAAACATACGTATTTCCGTTAGACGAGGGAGAGATGTCTGACCTACGCCTTGTTGGACAACAACAACCTCCGTTGCATTACACACCTTGGGCTTGCGGTGTCTTTTTGCACCGTCTGTTGCTTATACTAGATTATGAAGAGTTGAAAGCAGTTGTTTGGAAAATATTCGATGAAGTGGTTAACAAGTTTCCACACTTGCTGCTCTGTGCTTTTGTCAGGTTGGATCATCGTTTATGCGCAGCTCCATCAAGTCCAGACCATAACCGTATTTCGAACCTAGCAAAGGACGTTATCTGTCAGTTGTCGCTTCAGTTTTTCCAACCAAGTCAAGCCTACTCTTGGGAAATCGTGAGCCTGACCATTAAACAAATGTGGAGCATTGATCGCAGTGCTGTTCATATGACATGTCGATACAGTTGGAACCGAAGCAAACGCAGCAACGTGCCGCAAGCGACATTAGCCACTGCTTTGCATATCTTGGACATTATGCGCGTGATCGGACCAGATAGCGTCAGCGTGCTCTTGAGCACCAACACTAAGGACAATTCCGCGTCTTTCACTGAATCGAGCAAGGCATCCAATTCTACTGGCACTGACGACTTTACACTTGCCATGGCATTCTTGTCAGCCGATCAAAAGTGGCACGATCTTGCAATATGGTTAGGAGATCGTGTTTCTACACAAGGTCTGCCCTGTCTCATACAAGTGCTCTCTTTTCTCCAAGGTAATGTAGAGTCGTCACATCCTTTGGGAGCTAGTAGATCTTGTCAAGCTCTCGTCAGCAAGGAGAATCTCTTCTCGGCGATGAACTTTTTGCTCAATCTTGATTCTAGTACGTTGAACCAGTCCCTTTCGAGCGCAGTTTCAGGAGCTTCTAATGTTGAAATATCATCCAGTATAACCGTTGGTGACAGCTTGAAACAGTTAATGGAGCTATGCATTCAGCGATATCCTGACATTGCCAGTTCACTATCAGTCGGAAATACTGGTAGTACAGGGGGCGCTGGATCTACAGATGACATTGAAGAAATGGCTAACTCTTACTTTCAAAAGATTTACACTTCCGAAAATGGTATCAACGAAGTGGTTGATATGTTGAAGAAGTTTAAAGTTTCAGGAAATCAGCGCGAGAATGACATTTTTGCATGCATGATTCACAACTTGTTTGACGAATATCGTTTCTTCAGCAAGTATCCGGAAAAAGAACTTCGTATAACAGGTATTCTCTTTGGAAAGCTCATCAAGGAACAATTGGTGAGCAGCATTACGTTGGGAATAGCATTACGATATGTCTTGGAGGCTCTCCGTAAAGATCCAGGAGCTGGCGGAACTAATGCGGCATCTGGCAAAATGTTTAGATTTGGAATGTTTGCACTTGAGCAATTTAAGGAACGTTTGCACGAATGGCCTCAATATTGTAGTCATATTGTACAGATTGCTCATCTCAAAACGGGATACCAGCAACTTGTAGCCGAGATTGACGAGGCTAGCCATGCTTCTCAAACACAACAGCAAATCCAACAGCTACAGCAGCAACAGCTTCAGCAGCAGGGTACCACATCTGGATCAAGCATTATAAGCGGCGCCTCTGGGACGTTGACCCCAGTGGCGTCCGCTCCTTCCTCACCTCGCGTCCCGCCGCGAAGTCGAGCAGCCTCTGACGATTCGTCTTCCATGAACATCTTGCCCAGCAATTTGCCTACCACATCTGACTTCCTCAACAAGCGTAGCAGCAGTGGTTCTAACATGCCGACAAACATCACACAATCTTCCTTGACTCCTTTACCACATGCCAAGGCTAAGGTCTCAGAGGCTGCGATGTCTCTTGCTCCAAGACGCGAGGCTGTTTTCGGGCCTGGTCTGGGCAAAGCCTTTCACAAACAAGTTTCCGATGTCCTTCCAGAAGCACCATCTGATAAAACAGCAGATCGTGTTCAATTCATTATAAACAATCTTTCTTTGTCAAATGTGGAATCCAAGTCAAGAGAACTAGTTGATGTGTTGCCAGCACAGAATTTTCAATGGTTTGCTTCTATTTTGGTTGTCAAACGCATAAGCACACAACCCAATTTCCACGCACTATACTTGACGTTGTTGGACAACTTGGGGGAGTACGGAAAAGGACTTGTTGATGCAATTCTGGAAAATGTTTATCTCAACATTGGAAAATTGTTGCGGTCGACCAAAATTACCACTTCAACATCAGAGAGATCTCTTTTGAAAAATCTTGGCAGTTGGCTGGGTCAGATGACTCTTCGACGTAACCGTCCAATTCTGCAAGTCACACTGGATTGTAAGGAATTACTCTATCAAGGTTATGAAACTGGGCGCCTTATCGCCGTGACCCCTTTCGTAGCTAAGATTTTGGAAGGAGCAAAAAATTCGTTTGTGTTCAAGCCGCCTAATCCGTGGGTCATGGGTTTACTGGGTGTCTTCCGTGCACTTTATGATGTTGACGATTTGAAAATGAACATCAAGTTTGAAGTTGAAGTATTGTGCAAGAATTTAGGTGTTAAGCTAGAGGATATTCCCTCCCATGCCAAACACACTTTGGCGTTGCGCATTCCTCCAACCAAAGAGAAGAATCCCGACTTCAACGTCAAATCTAGTACTACAAGTTCTACCTCTACTGGTGTTGTTATCCCTCCCGCAGCTGCGGCTACTACTCCTGACCGCAAGGTATCATCTGGAGCTGCCTCCAGTATTGGTTCCCTCGTGGGAACCGTCTCCGCCATGAATGGCGACGGGGGACAAGCTCAAGTTCCGACACCCGCAAGTGCTGCCAACACTGCCGCCGCCGTATCTTCTGAACAGCAGCAACCAATCATTCCGAAGTTGGCCGAATTTGTTACCGTCGATAGTCAATTGTATCAGTTGACATCTCTTAGCCCTTCTAATCTGCAACGTGTAGTCATTTTGGCCGTTGATCGTGCGATTTGCGAAGTTATTCACCCAATCATTGAAAGATCAGTGAGTATTGCTTGTACAACCACTAAAGAAATCCTGACCAAGGACTTTGCTATGGAAAGTGACGAGAATCGCTTGAGAAAGGCATCACGCCTCATGGTAGCTAATCTTGCTGGTAGCCTGGCTCTTGTGTCATGTCGTGAAGCCCTTCGAAGCAGTTTATCCAATCATTTGCGTGTTCTTATATCACAAGAAATAGTCCGTACTAACAACCCAAACGCCAATCTAGGTAGCTCCACCGCGTCGGTTGTTTCTCAGTTGACCGATCAAGAAAAAGCAGGAATGGAACACTGTGTTCTTACATGTGCGTCAGACAATTTGGAACTAGGTTGCACCCTGATTGAAAAGGCTGTTATCGAGAAAGCCGTCCGGGATACAGATGATGCTCTTCTCCCGCAGTATCAAGTGCGCGCAAAGCACAGAGAAGAAACTGGGCAGCCGTATTATGATTTGAGCATTTTTAGTAGCAGCCAACGTTATCCCGCAGCGCTTCCTGAACTCCTACGTCCTAAGCCGGGCACAGGACTTCGCCCTGAACAGCTTATGGTGTATGAGGCTTTTCAGTCCCAGCCTGTTTCTGTTAGACCGCCGATTTCTTCTGCTTCTTCATCGCGCCAACCAACCCCAACACCCCAGCAACAAGAAGGCGTCTCAGCCGCTGCTGCTAGTCCGGGGGGTGCTTCTACTTCCTCCGCAGTTGGTAACCAAAATTGGTCTCTGGAAGCCCTATCATCATTAGCCACCAAGTTGAACAATTCAGTATCAGCCGTACTAGCTGCTAATGTCCCTCGTGCATCTGAAATCACTCTAAGTATGTTACCAACAGAACATGATATTAAGCAATTGCTTTTGGCTGTTCAGCGATATGCCGCACACGCTCGTCAAAACCGTCCACTTTCCGCAGTCGAGGCTGAAACTGTGCTTGGATTTGCACAATCAGTGTTTCGCCGTCTGTATGATCTTACTTTAACTGAACCCCTCCGCCTCGAGGCACTTGTCGCTCTGCTCGAAGCATTGAATGAGTGTTGTCCTCAGCTTGGACAAGACATGGGTACATGGGCAACCTACGCACCCACCGAAACAGAAGCCCAGAGACAGTTACATCTGACCATTTTATTGCTTCTGGTCCGTAGCCGTTTGATTCCCGTTAGAGAAGTGGACGAGTTCCTCACAAAGAGTGCTGATCTGGGCAGAAATACCAAGTGGTTGGATTTCGCAGTGTTGTTCGTTAGAGCGGCTGTTTTGGAACGAATTGCCCTATCAGCTGACATGCCTCAAACGATTCGATTGCTTCAGAATATTGTTGACAACGGAGCCGCAAACATACCTGTTCTACAAGAGTATGTCAAGCCTGTCTCTAGAATCCTTGATGAAATACATCAGGCATCAGGCGATGACGATTCATCTATTGAAAAGCCAGCCGTTCCGATATCTTCGTCTACCAACGCGGATAATAAAACTCCTTCACAGTCGCTTACCTCTGCACCCGAGTTGCCATCCTCTCATTCAGTTTTGACGCTTGCAGCTCGTAAAGCAGCAGAAGCAACAGAAATTCTTTCTAAAAGTGATCCCTCAGGTAGTCGTCAACAGGTGGTTGTTCTCATGGAACATTGGATACGGTTGAATTTTGAGTCACCCGTCTCGGATAGAGCTCTTGCGCAATATCTTCAAGTATTGCAACAGAACGGCGTCGGAAAGTTCGAAGAACAAACAGAGAGATTTTTGCGCTATTCTACCGAACTCGTTGTCGATGCTGTTGCTCAATCTGCGGATAAGAAACAACTTGATTCAGCAGCAGACGCTAAAGCACCAATTCTTAATTATACTGTCGCCGACGCTTACTCCAAGCTGCTTGTCGTCTTAATTCGGCACATGAACAATGGCGGTACTCCCGAGGAGCTGGGAGTGCAACGAATTGCTTTGTTGAACAAAATCCTTGGCACTATTGCCCGCACAATGATGTCTCATTATGAACGTCGGAAAGCGGCTTCTTGGGATCAACGCCCTTGGTTTCGTATCTTGCTAAATTTGATTCAAGATTTGAATACTCCCAGTTCAGTATTGGATCCTATCAGCTTCGGTATCAACACGGTGCTTGGCAGTGCATTCCACGTGGTTCAACCGTCTGTTATCCCAGCATTTGCTTTCGCATGGTTAGAGCTGGTATCTCATCGCATGTTTCTTTCCAGTTTACTTCTGGAGGACAACCAAAAAGGGTGGGCCATTTACCACCAACTTCTCATCGATTTGTTCTTATTTTTGGAACCCCATTTACGAAAGGCCGATCTAAATGATGCTATGAAAGCGCTTCACAAAGGCACTTTGCGTGTTCTGTTAGTACTACTCCACGATTTCCCTTCATTTTTGGCTGGTTACCATTTGTCGCTATGCAATGTCATCCCAGAAAACTGCATTCAGTTGAGAAACTTAATCCTATCGGCTTTCCCTCGTTCTATGGTCTTGCCCGACCCCTTCACTCCAAATTTGAAGATTGATTTATTACCTGAGATTTCGCAAAATCCCACTATTATTTCTAATGTCGCAGGTCCTTTAACATCAATTCGAGCAGATTTGGATAGCTATCTCAAGAACCGTACCCCTACTGACTTCTTGTCGACTCTCCTCCCCAGACTTTTCAACGAAAAGGGCGGAGACTTGAATGTACCCCGTGTCAACTCGTTAGTGCTATTTGTAGGTATCCAAGCCATAGCCCGTTTGCAGGATTTTGCAACAGCCAGTAAAATGGCCCACACGCCTGAAATCGAAGTTTTGTCTAAGTTGATGGAGCTCGATGACTACGGCCGCTACATCTCGCTTAATGCCATTTCAAATCAGTTGCGCTTTCCTTCAAGCCATACACATTATTTTAGTTGTGTTATGTTATACTTGTTTGGTGAAACTAGGGATGATGGCGTCAAAGAGCAAATCACTCGAGTGCTGTTGGAGCGCTTAATAGTACATCGTCCACATCCTTGGGGCTTATTGATTACGTTTATTGAACTGATCAAGAATCAACGTTATCAATTCTGGAGCCATTCTTTTGTGAGATGTGCAACTGAGATTGAAAAAGTGTTCGAAAGTGTCGCGCGTTCTTGCATGACACCAGGTGGTGGAAGTTCCGGCCCGGGCGCTGTGACTGCCTCGCAAAGAGCAACCACCACGGTTGGAAATCCTCAGTAGAATACAGAGGACAAGATGCACTTATTCGAAATGTGGGGCTTGGGGTGATCGAAAGGGAATACTGCTTATTAATTCGTTAGGGTTCATGTGTCTTGCTTGGAATTGAACAAATCTGTGGATGAATTTCTTTTAAATTCTGTAGCTATAATGAATAACTATTTC
>Ga0075178_1098889_pt1 | contig 8031 bp, 6 predicted proteins | sample JI91814BRNA_FD_77307 | JGI IMG/M metagenome (GOLD analysis project Ga0075178, IMG submission 77307) | Metatranscriptome of wastewater effluent complex algal communities from Wisconsin, to seasonally profile nutrient transformation and... | ecosystem: Engineered > WWTP > Effluent > Algae... | reverse complement strand
TTTTGTGTCCATATAAATCCAGTATTACATTTAGTACATATTCCGTTATCTAAATACTTATCACAATTATCTATTTTCTAATTTTCAATAAGTAAAACACATTTATTTTTATTAAGATAATATCCTGGATCACAATCAGTACATATATCAATTGTATGATATCGGGCACAATTTGGTATTCCTGTTGGATAAGGAACACAAGAAAGACCATCAGTAGAAATAAAGAATCCTGTTTCACAGGCCTAACATTTGTCTCCTTTTAAAGAATACTATTGACATTTTTCTAATAATAATGTCCTTTTAACACAATTATTATCAATATCTAAATAATAAAGAGGATCGCATTTGGTACAAACAAATGTTGATTCGTAAAAGAAACGTTCTTAATCATATTCAATACAATTTTCTTTACCTAAAAATCTTTAACAAGTATTCTGGAATTCAAATGCTTCTTTGTTCCAACTAAGGAAAAATTTATTCGAACTGCATTAGTTGCATCTAAATTCACCTTCTCTAAATTGTTCTTAATCTACGTTAGAACAATTTTGTGTTTCAGATATAGGATAACAATAATTTTTCATATTTTTGGTATAAATCAAGACAAAATTGTTTTTGCATTTTCTACAAACATTATTTGCTTCATATTCTTCACAATTTTATACTGATCCAGATTTACATTAATTATCTTCGAGATAAAATCCATTTTAACAATTGAGACAAATCTAAAAGTAACTTTGATCATTATTTCCGTAATTTTAACAATTTTAAATTGATCCTTGTACACATTATCTATCAACAACAACATATCCAGGATTACATTATCTGCATTTATTAGTATCAAGGGCTAAATTACAATTAGTTACATTGGTATTTTAAACACATTTTCCCCTTATTGTTAAAGTATAATCAGTTTGACATTGTTGACACCATAATTCTCCTTTTGGTGTAACTTTATAATATTTACATTAGTAAATATAATTTGAAGTAGCTGTTAATTTCTAATCAACGTGATAAGGAGATGCAGTACATGCTGTGTTGTCTCTTTTATTGTAAAGTCCAACGAATCCTTCATCACATTACTAACATCCAAAACCACCTCCACTTAAAATTAATCCTGAATTCAAATCCTCTATGTCATAGTTAGTTCTAAAATTAAATTTAAATTGTGCACATCTTGGTGCCAATAAATTTTCACAATAACCATCCGGATTCAAAATATATCCAATACGACAAAATCTACATTTCAAAACAACAGCTCCGTTTTCTGTTATTTGTTCAGCAGCATAACAATTTGGATTTGTGTCTAAATTTAGGCAAACATCATATTATACTCCTTTCTTTTAAATATATTGATAAGTATATTTAGGCATACATTATGAACAATAATTGAACCATGTTGAAGATTCACAATTTGTTATTGCAGTACAAGTTTAGATATTGTATTACATAGTCAATTTGTTAACATAAGTTGCTTTAAATCCTGGTTTACAAGCACCACAAAATACTCCATAAAAAGGATTGACTGTTGATGCTATTTAATTAGTATTGATAATACCTACTCCACAATTTGCAGGGAAAACCCAATCTTATAAAGTAGCTCCAAAGGATGTATTGATTGGAGTTAAACATTCTGTAGCTTTATTTTTTGATTATTAATTAAATTTAATTCCTGTTGTTACAGGTAATCCATATTCTTAAAGAGATAGGAAATTATCATTTTACATTTTTACACCAATAAATGGAATTTAGGCAACGTTAGAACATGCATGACAAGAAACAAGACCTTATAAATGTGGATGAAGACCTTGATATGAAACTTTACCATCGCATTCATCCATTTTTTAACATTTTTGGACATAACCTTTATTTATTGGTTCTTCATTATCTGAAACTCTTAAATTAATACATTAATTTTCTCTAAGTAAGAAATTATCTTCACAAACTTTACATTCATTTTTGAACTAATGATGTTCTTTACAGTTTGTGACTTAGGTTCGAACTTTACATTGTGCAAATGCTTAATCATACCAATAAGTTTTGTATAAATCAGATCCATTATCTTGAACACATGTTAAACAATTAAATGTATTTGGGAAAAATGTTCCAAAAACAGCATTCGGGAAATTTACTTATTCAGGATGAACAGCTCCTTAATTTAAATTAACATCAAAAGAACTACAATCTGTAACATTGTTTTAGAATGGAAGACAGTGAGTTTTTTTTTCAATATCATTTTAGTCTTTAATTCTGAAATAATGATTGGTTCCTAATTTACACTTAGTACATTCCAATTTTCTATCCACAAATAATGATGGACTCCATTATGCACATTGATCTTAATTATCTGGAAGTCCTTAGTCGAAAGTTAAAGGATAACAGTATTATTCTTAATTTTTTCTTTCAATTAAAAGATAATTTTATTTACAAGATAAACACCATACTTTATTTCTACTTTAATCTAAACCCCAAGTGGCACAATTTTCTAGTTATATCTATATACATAATTTAGAGTCATCTGACAAATAATATCCATCCAAACATTTATTACATAAAGCGTAAGGTAAAACTAAAGTATCATTCATTTTATATTCAGAACAATTTTTAATTGGAGAATTAACGTCATAATTTACACAAACACCTGCAACATTTAACTTTCCTGTGATACATTTCATACATGTTGTTCCATTCATTTCATTGGCTAAATCACAATCTAGTAAATTAGATGGAGTATTATTTAAACATGATCCACTAACCCAAAAATCAGCTGGACATCTTGGAGTACATTAACCATCTTATGTAAGTACATATTATGCAGAACATTTTTTACAAGTTAATAATGATGGAGATTAATTATTAACGATAGGATATCCTTATGCTAATAGCGGATCTACGAGACCATAATTAGTACAATTTGGAATATCAGATACTCCTGTAACAGGTTTTAGTCTATTAAAAGGATTATTTGAACAAATATAAGGATAAAAAGAATTATCAGGATTTGTTGCAGATACAGGGAAAATCAAATAATTTGAGTCACATACAGTACATCCTTTGTTGAATTCCATATGGAAAAGGAAAGTCTAAATGGATCTGTTGTTAATGTAGCTATTATTGGTATCATATCTTACAGATGTATCTCCAGAAATAACTGAATTATTGAGCAAATTATAAGTTTAACATTAAGCCACTGTGATTTACTCACAAACCCCTGATTGATTTTTAACATAACCCTTTTTACAAATTTGACAAGGTCCTGAATGATAAGCAGCCAAACAATTAGTTGTAGTTACATTTGTTCTCTCTTAAACGCATCTTCCAAAATCAACTACTCTACCTGATGTACCATTAACTGACCAAAAATCATAATAATGAACACAATCATAACAAGCATTTAACCATTTTCCTGTGGATTCTACATCATTACAATATTGAATAGCTTCACAATATGTTATTTCAGGCCAAGAATTGTTGTTCGCAGGGGCAGTACTATAATAAGGTCTATATCCTGCTTTACAAGCAACACAAAACATATTACTAACTGCGAGAATTCCTGATGTTTTTGCCCATCCCAAAGCACATCCTTTTTTATTACCAAACAATGTAACTCCATTATTTACATCAATTCCAGTCAAAAATCCAGTACTGGCTGTTTAAGGTATTGTTCCATCAGCATTATATAATTGTCTACATTCAATTACTTTTTATGTATTTTTTGTAACAGCATTTTTAATCAAATCTGTAGCAGGTACTGCAGGGTCAATACCATAAGCTTCGAACATGGTCCCATTAACGAAATCTAATAAGGCATGAATAACTGGGGTTTTATTACCTGAACATTAAAAACATGAAAATAATTCTTGAATCCAGAATCCATTATTAATTCCATTAAAATTTCTATCATTCACCCATCGACCATCAGTTCGTGTGGAATCATTCAAAGGATGAGTAAGATCACATCCAGTTATTTCAACACATGCTTGAATATAGTCATAATTAACTGCATTTACAGTAGCACTAACTAATATTCCACTATAACCTATTTTACATTACATACAATAAATTGTGTTTTAACCACTTATATTAAAATATTTGATACAATTAGTCACTAAACCATCAGCACCTTTATTTCCTAATATAGTTGGTGGAGCGGTTGTCGGAGAATAACATTTATCAACTGTTCTAAATTAAGCTATCATATTATTTTTTTCCAAAACATTGTTAAATGGATTGAAATTAGAAAAAATGCTCAATGAAGATGCAACGTAATCATAAGCAGGTACATAACCATCACTACATTAAACACATATAGAATCATTTCCAGTAAAAGATGAAGAGTAAATTTTACAATTTGTTACTGTGACATTTGTAACACAAGTTTTATTTCCAGATGCAAAATCCATCAATGCGGTGGCGGTAAGTTTTTATAATTAATATTGATTTGTGCAAGTTTATTTACAAATATTATCTCCTGAATCATAATAATATCCATCATCACATAAATCACAAGTGTATTTTCCTGCAGTTAATTTACTCACTCTTTTACAATTGGTCAAAGGATTATCTGATTTACTTTCAGCATATTTAATATCCATACAAATATATCTTTCATCTTATATAAGTTCAGGGAAATAATTTGGTTTACAAGACTTACAATAAGGTTTATCAGTAAACAAAGTTTTTCCAGTGACGTTATGTTCTTCACATTGATTTGAATTCAAAAATGAATTAATATAGTTCCTACAAACATGAACAATGAAAACTTGATTTTTCTTTGGATGATCTTGAGTTTAATTATTCAAGGTAATTTATTTAGTAGTATTAAAAGTTACATTTTATTCCACTAAAAAGAATCCATTTTTGCATTATTAACATGTGTAAATAAAATCTGTTAAATCTCTAGCATCAAAAATATCAATAAATCCGGCATTTTGATCATTTCCATCTTGAATATTAAGAGGAACCTGTATTAGACAATTTTCTTCATCAGGTATTTTAATGCATCTAGCTCTTAAATTATCAAGTCTATAACCTTCTATGCATTTTAAACATGTTTAAATTGAATCATATTCTTCACAATAATCTATTTTATTAATTTGTAAACATTTTGATGTAAATTAAAACAAAACATTTCCAGTTTAACATTGTTTACATGTATTTTTATTATTTGCATCTCTTAGTTGACATCTAGATAATTGTGTATGGTTTATACATACACCATCTTTCAAATATGCTTATTCATTACATTCCAAACATAATTATTGATCAGCTTGATATTTTGTGCAATTTGTAATTCCTCCTGCTTAACATACAAAAATATTTTAACCATTTTGTATCACACTTTTTCTAAAAGATTTAGTTTGATCACAAGTTAAGCAAGATTATTGGTTGATTGGAGTTATACAATTTAAAGGTTTGGCTTCACAAGTATAGCCTCCTACCATATTAACATTGAAATATCCATCAATACATTTACAAGTATCTGAAAGTTTTTCTGGTGTACAATTAACAGCAATTGACAATACTCTTTGGGCACATTTAGTATCACTTTATACATAATATCCTGATTTACATTCAATACATTTAGTAGTGTTTGATGTTTGGGAATAATAAAGACATTAATCCACTGTAAGTACAGGTCGACATTCATAAATTGAAGATTTATAGAAACCATGTTTGCATTTTGAACATGTGTACTGATTATTGATGTAAACCTCACATTAATTAACTACATCCAAAACAACTCCAGAATATCCATGAGAACACTTTGTACAACCAATAGTAAGTCCTAAATTTACATAGTAATCACAGTTGTCAATTTAATTGGTTTATAGATTCAACTCACCAAGAATGTTTTGTTAAGCAACAGTTATACAATTTTTTGAAGGTCTGAAAGAAACAGGGGATCTTCCAAATTAAATATCTTTATTGTCTGGTTCTTAAATCAAAATGGATCTTTGGTCAAAATCTATAATAGGGATACTTCCATCAGCACATTAAACACATGAATATGAAACTTTACTTTAAAATGGTTGATATAAATCTGGAGCTGCTATTCTGCAATTTGGAATCAAAGGACCACAAACATTAACATTATCAATAGAAAATGATTCATTCAATCGATCTGCATCTTTATTAAAATTTTTCAAAATTTATTTGTATAAAGTTTTGTCATTTGGACATTAATCGATACATGTTCCATTATAAAGGACTTTTGGAAATAGACATCTAATACAAGTGTATTTATCATTTTGGTCTTAATCATAAATCAAACAATTTGTATCAAGAACAGTTTTATTTTATCTATATAACATAATATCTTTTTCAACACATAAATGATTGTCTTAATAATTAATGGGAATTCTATTTTCATCACAAAAGAAACATTTTTGTCTTTCATAATCTACTGTTCCATCTACATTGTAACTTGCACATTCGTTTTAGATATAATCAAGTGGATCTCTACAAATTCCATTTTCTAAAATGAAATCACTCAAACATTTATGACATTGACTTCCAATTCTTTGAACACAATTTTCAGAGGCAGGAATCAATTCACAAATTCCCTCACTATTCAAAAAATATTTATCATCACATTGTGCACAATTTTTATCATCCAAATAAACGACACAATTAGCTTTTTCTTCAGTCTATATACAATCAGTTCTTTTTTCAAATTTAAATGATTCATAATTACAATCTTAACAAACATTCTTTAATTTCTGATGATAAATTTAACAATTTGGAATTACATCATGAGGTTCACAAAATCCATTATTAAGAAAATATTTGTTTTCGCAATTTAAGCAGATATTCGATTCATTTTCATAAATTAAACAAAATTATATATCACCTTTATTGCAGAAATTTTCTTCTTTCTTTAAATAATAACCGATACCGCATTTCAAACAATTCAAATTTTCACTCAAGTAACTCGATACCTAATATTTTGTACAGTTACTGATTTATGGTAAACATTTCAATCTATCATCTGATAAAATATAAGTGTTGTTACATTAAACACATGTTTCTTCTATTGGGTTCATAGAGTAACAATTTTCAATTGCTACAGTTCTTGGGACACAATTATTGAATCCGATCAAAAAATGAGTATTCATACATTCTACACAATTGTTTTGACCCAATTGACTTGAATATGTTTTACAAAAGGGCACCTTTTTAATTGGTGTACAAGTTGATGAATCTTACAACCAAAAACCATTATTACATTGAACACAAGATGTTAAGGAATCATACTTAAAGCAATTTATAATCATATCGTTTGGTTATTGTATACATTATCCTAAATCAGTTCTCAAAAATCCTGGAAAACAGATATCACAATAATTAAAGTTATAATATTTTTCACAATTTTAAATGGAGGTTTTTAAGCAGTTGTTAAATCCCTTTAGATTTACTCTTCCCTATTTAATCTAATTTTGTCTAAACAAGAAATCAGTTTTTTATGTATTCGTAACTAATGAAAAAACTTGTGATAGATAAAAGTTTGGAACTTACATAAAACCAGTTTAACATTGATCACACTTAATAAGTTGGTAAGACTAACAGTTATTGATTTGAGGATCTGAAAGACAACTTTTCTAGTCAATTGATATGATAAATCCAGGTGCACATTATAAGCAAATTTGTTGGGAGTTTTCTATTTCACAATTGGCGATTGGAGCCGATATTTAATCACAAGTTCCATTATTTAAGAAAAATCCCGCCTTACATATAGAACAAGTATTGGGGGAATTATAAACACCACAATTGGTTATGAGATCTTCTTGCATAATTTTAATACATCTTTGAGTTGCTGAATCTAGATGGAACCCCTCGTTACAAATAAGACATGTTCCGAGGTCATCGAAGAGGTAGCAATTTTCCTATTGATAGATTTTACATTCCCCTTCAATTAGTCTGTACCCTTGTGAAAGATCACAGTAATAACACACATTATCGACGCACCTTAGACAGTTGTCTGTGCACTGAAAATGTAATGTTGTTGCGATGGCTAGGATAAGCAGCAAATTT
>Ga0075178_1939498_pt1 | contig 8073 bp, 5 predicted proteins | sample JI91814BRNA_FD_77307 | JGI IMG/M metagenome (GOLD analysis project Ga0075178, IMG submission 77307) | Metatranscriptome of wastewater effluent complex algal communities from Wisconsin, to seasonally profile nutrient transformation and... | ecosystem: Engineered > WWTP > Effluent > Algae... | reverse complement strand
CTCGGTCACGGGGATACACAGTTGAAGCATTGGAGACCACACCTGACCCAAGAGTACATGGTCGCTATCCCGCCGAGGAGCGCCATGTGCGATCGTATCAGTGCAAAGGACAATCGTTCATTGATATAAGACAGCAAGAGCCCGTGCCGCAGTTTGCAGCATTTACTCGTATAGCTGAACTTCGATCTAACCATTAACAGGGATCTAGCGTTTGATCGTTCTGTGGTGTCAGCGATGGTGGCCGATAGAACCGCTTTGGGTGCTTTCGATTGCAAACCGTCCGTATCCAGCGGAGGTCTTGCCACCTACGCCCCATTCAGACAGCACAAGCTCCAAGTACTTTTGGGCCTCATCAAGAATCTTACGGTCGTCATCGGAGTGTTCCGAATCGGACTCGATGGCAAACCAGAACTCGAAGGTAGTCTCCACCACGGTCAAGAAGGTATGCGGAATCGGGCTCAGTCGTTCGGTAGGAGGTGCCTTGCCGGTGTAGTAGTCGCCGAAGTGTGGAGTCACAACATCGAGAGCCAACGCAAATTTTCCATCCACGGGAAGCGCGTCGTAAAAGACGACCTCAGAAGACTTCTCTTGCGATCCCAGCGCCTCAAACAACCCACGCGCTCCTTCGGCTTCGGCCAGCGAACGCACCGCCCCCTTGAGCGCGGAACCGGCGATGCGTGGCACGCCCCACATTGGATGAAAGGACAGACTGGTCGAAAGGGTATGGGCTCGCCCCGCATCCGTGAGTAGGCGACCCTGTTGTCTTGCTCTCAAGAGACGGCTCTGTTCTGCTGAGTGAAGAGACTTCACGGCTTCCCGCTGGCGGGTCAGTGCGTGGGCGCCGACGCTCGAATGGTACTGTTTGCAGAAGGAGGACAGCGCCCTCTGTCTGGCATCGGCACGCAACCCCCACGGCTCTTGGTCATTACGATTGACAGGAATCAATCGATCCAGCCAAAGACCCAGGTTCTCGGTCACGCGCTCCAATCCATAGAGCTGCTGCTGTTGCTCAATAAACTGCGCAGTCTGAACAGGCAGAGGCAGACACAGATCCACTGCATCGCCATCCTTGCGCGAGGAACCGGATCGCTGTGGGAAAGAGGGCAGCGCAGCCATGGTCAGCGCCCTTCTGAGAGTTCGGCACTCTCGGTATCAATTCGACCGTCAGCGAAGCGCTTGAGCAGCTCGGCAGTGCGCATCATCTCATAACTTACCCGCCGATAGTCTGACGGCGACAGCTCTGTTATCAGCTTCATTCCGTCTGCCCGATTCTTGGTCCCTATAAGCATCCCGATCCGTTTGCTCAATTGCTCAAAGAGCTGTTTCGCTTCCTTCTGTTTATTCGATTTCGAGAACAGAAAGGCCATCGTCTGACCCAGACCACTGACTTGCAGCCAGCTCGGCAGCTTCTTGACCAACAAGCCATAATTCTCGGCCTTTTTGCCACCTAGCTCCCTGACAGCTTCCTCAATGGCCTGCCAGGCCCACGCTGCCCGCTCTTGTCCTTGGTTCACGATGGCGTTCATCGAATAACTCCTTCAGACAGACGAACGCTCAACATGCCACGACCAATCGTCCGATCTCCTCCCAATCGGATACGGCCCCCTTGCTTCATCACCTCAGTAAATTTCCCAAACATATCTGCAAGTTCGAATGGCTTGACCGCTGGGCTTTGGCTGCCATCCTTCTTTTTTGGCTCTGGTCTTCGATCCTTGGAGAGCAGGCCCAAGCTCCACAGCAGAGACTCTGCGGGTAGATTTTCCTCGGTCCACAGGGCTCCCTTGGCCACCGTACCGGTCTGAGGATCGATGCGGATCCGCGTGACCACCTCCGTGCCATGCTGGCACAAGAAGGCGAACTCCTCATCATTCAAGATCACAAGCTGCTCTGCGAGTCGCTTCCTGAATGGTTCGTAGGATGGTGTCTGAGGAAGCGCGTTATCAGCCAGCCAAGTGGCCAGCTCACCAACGACTTCATTGGGCAGCACGGGATACTCGGTGTCTTCGATCAGGAGGCGATTGTTCGGAGAGATCCGACTCGACTTGCTGACCAAACCCAGCGTTGGCGGGAGCAAGCTCGCTTCCGCTTTCCCGTACCAGCTCGGAGCCTCCTTTCCTAAGCACTCCCAGTCCCGCACGAGACGAGACAAAATCAGCGGACAGGTCGTCCACGCCCAGCCGCCAAACACAGTGCGAGCTGGCAGAAGCAGCAGCCGTGCATCTCCGATCGACAGCGCTCCAGCGTGGGTGATGGCTTCGTCAGCTTCCTCACCACTCATCACTGCGCCTGAAGGCGGCTCGGGCCCAAACAACGCGACCGTCAGTGCCTTACCATTCTCGTTGCGCCTGTTGCGAAAGATCTCGCGCAGAGAGCCCTTCACCCCGGAAGATTGAACGAGGGGCAGATGGCTCATACGTTCACGCTGCAAGGGCAAGTCCACCGCACCCAAGGACGTACCCGAACCAGCATGAAGAGGGGTTTCGGTGTACAGAAAAAGTAGGGTTCCGATCGTTTCCATGTCGCGATTCCTTTTGATCTCAAGGACTCAAGAAGGCCGTTCCGTAGCCTAGGAACGAATCCTCTGGCCACGGGGATTTGCAGAGGCTCTCTCGCACAGACGGCCAAGAAGCCCCTTCTTTGAGGTAGAGCACACTGCCTGCTGAGAGAGCAAAGCGGAGTGGCTTGGGACAGCGCTGAGCTTGGTCAAAGCCGCCGATGACCTGGGGCCTGTCGCTCACCAAAGTCGCGATCCCATCGGGCTTTTCCTGCCGGTCAGTGGGCCACAGCAGCGGCGAGACGAGCCATACTTTTTGCCTCTGTGAGGACGCACTCGCCTTTTGCTCGTACAACGTGTGCCCGCGCAGCGATGGAGCGAACAACGGTCCATCGCTGACATGAACCCGCGCCCGATGACCACGCCCTCCGAGGGGGATGACTGCGCGATGAAGGTCCGCAAGCGCCTTGGCCAGCTCCGTTCCATCGGCGTCAGACCCTCCGCTTGGCTGAACATCGACTTCGATGGCCAAGCCAGCGCCTCCTGCAAAGCGATACGAGAGAGCCAGATAGAACATGCCTTCTTTGGCTGTCAGCGAATCGGGATCACGTGCAATGCCAATTCTCGACTCGATCTGATAGACCGCCGACTGGCGCAGCAGAGCGGCACCCTGTTTGTCAAGGGATCGCCCAACTGACAACACCAGATCGTCAGCACTTTGGTTCGCTAGATAGCTGGATACTCCCTTTTCGGTGAACAGGTACTGCCCCGTCAGAGACTTTTTGTCCAGCTCTTGCGATGCCCACGGCAGCTCTGTCCCAGCGTCTTGTTGAAGCCTACCGGAATTGAAATGGTAGCGGATAGGGGCTACGTCTTCCGTTGGCAATCGGCGACGCTGGAGCTGCCGGACGCAAACCTCCGCTACACTGCCTTTGGGCTTCGGCCCACCTCTGCCGTCCTTGTCTTCCGTCTTCAGAAATACCAGATCCTGCGGTGGGGGAAACAGCGGTAGCGGCTTTTGCTTGGTTGCCAAGGAGGACTTGTGCAGTTCCGGGCTCACTGCGAGAAACGGGCCTCGGATTGAAATCAGCCCAGGGTCGGTTCGTCCGCCGAGCAGTCGCTTGGCCCACTCTTGTTTGATTCCGTAGTGTGGATCAGGACTCCCAAAGTCTGCATCAAGCCGAGCCAGCAGTGCGCTGCGGAGCGCCCCTCGAAGTGTCCCGGGCGTTGGAAAACTACTTTTCGACAGCACATGAGAGCCTGCATCCCAGGGGCGCGGCTCCCGAAAGTGCAAGACATCGAGTGGTTCAAAAAATAGCGTGAGGACAGAACTCATGGTGCCTTCTCTTGCTTTAGCTTGTCGAGGAGTAGACTCGTCTGTAATCCGTGTTCCTCCCGTTGCAGGAATCGGACTAGCAACAGCACATGCACGAACCGCTTCAGGTTCTCACTTCGCTGCCTGAGTACATCCTCAGATTGCGCGTCGTTCTTCATAATACCATTCCACAGAAGCGCCTCCCCGATCCACGGCTGGTCCCTGGGAAAACCACACAGCACCCTTGTCCGATCAAACAGTGCGTCAAGCACCAACTTACTGGGAGAGGAATCGGCTGAACCTTTCAGCAACGGCAGCAGTTCCTGATCAAGTTCATAGGCGGCTTGGGCGCTCTTTGTCTCTTGCTCCGCATCAGTATCCGCGAGGTCCGTATCTATATTTTTCCTGAAGGACTCGTTCAAGAGACCCAGGACAAGCTCGATCGTGTTCGCCGGCAGATTCGTAGAGCGTGCGTGCATCCCCAACTGCCAAGGCAGAGTGAACAAGATCGGCGCGCCGGAGCGCTTGTTCAAAGAGATGGTGAACCGGTTCCTGCCCTTGTCCTTCGCTTGTTCTTCTGCCTTGCGGGCGGAGTCGATGGCACGGGTCAGTGGATCGCGGCAGTGCATGATATGCAGGCCCACACTTAACGTTACCTCTGACCCTAAGTGCTCGACGGATCGAACCGTTTGATTTAATCGGTTCATGCAATGCAGCGCCGTCTGTAAGGGAAGAAACGCCAGCAGATCGTCTCCGCCGCCATACACCACTCGTCCGAGACACTCCTGTTCGACAATTTCTAGGAAAGTCTCGGTGGCCAGCTTGCCCAATCGCCGCGATAGATCGGCACCAAGCGCCGGATACAGCGGACGCTTCTCATCGGTCAGTTCGGACGGTAGCGTGACATCGGTCGCGATCTTACCCCACCTCGGGGCCTGGACTCCGGTCAGCCATTCCCCCATGCGATCGACATCCGCACACAGGATGGCCAGATACGGACTCGGTTGGCAGCCTGCTATATCAAGGGTCGGCCCCAGCGACTTGCTACCCTGCTGAAGAAGCCCGCTCACTTTCGTGCGCTCTTCCGTCGAAGGCTCCTTGTCTGGGTAGTGGTCTCGCCACGCCGTATCAAAGACGTAACGCTCCCGGTACAGCCAACTTCCATCGACATCGAGCAGACCATCAAGCTGCTTTCCCCACCGCTCTGCCCGCTTCCGAAAACCAGGCAACAGATTGCCTGGATGGGTGAAATCGAGGCCATCCCTGCCACAGAGAGCATTGAGCCGCTCTGTCCAGGCGTTGATGTAGTCGCGAGGCAGCTTTGTCTCGCTCTCCCATTCTCCACTCACCTTGGCGGCGAGCACATACCGGAGAGGGGCCGACGCCAGACTGTAAACGGAAGGGAAGCGCAGATAGCGGCGGTCGTGCCGGTTGCTCCAATCGAGACCTAGCTTAGATTCCAGGTCGCTGCCGTAGTAGACCTTCGGCAAGAGTCGTTTCACCAAGCAAACAGCACACAGACCCTCGCCCTGCGTAAGCTGGATCGACAGTCGATCATCATCTCTCTGCGTACTTTCGTTCTGGGTGGTGCCTGCGCTTCGCGTTTGCAGGGCCTGGCTTAGCTCCGTGAAAAACTTTCGAGAGAGCCACTGCTGCTGGCTGCCAAGCACAGCAATTGGACCCATCTGTTCACGACGGACACACTGGACACACTTGGGTCGGGAATCACCAGCCGCGCTCTGCGGAGTCTGGGCTCGGCGATGTGCAGCCATCAAGCGATGGGTGTGATTGAAGAGACAGCCGTAGAAGACCCCGACCTGCTTGTTTGGGTCGTCTACATTCGTGTCCACTGCATCCACAGGCAGTGGACCGTAGGGCAGTTCCAGGCCACTGTCTGTGATGAACTTGCACAGCTTCGATTTGTCCTGGGGCCACGGCTGGATCACCACATCCATGTCCAGATGTGACGAAATCTGGTCATCCCACTTGGCCCACAGGTCGGAATTGGCCTTCCCGGCCCGTGTCAGTTCCTGCTTAGCGGCGCAGGCCATCGTTTTCCATTCCGCATGAACCGCAGTAGTTGCAGCCTCTGCAATTTTCGCAGCATGAGAGAGAGGAACAATGGCCAGCAACTTGTTCGCGAGCGAGGAGTGAGTGAGTGACTCCGGCTCCACCACCTGCTGGAAGAGGCGCTTTTGGGCAAGCGGTAGCTGCGCCAAGTCTGGAAAGACGAGTGCATCAGGGCCAACGAGCTTCGCCACGGTTTCCACCGCGATATAGGTGAGAAAGGCGATTGTGAAACTAGAAGTCCATAGGTCGTCCGTCCGTCGTGCGGCTTGGATAAACGACTGCACCGGTCCGACATGCAGATACAGAAGCGCCGCTTCATCTCTTTCACGAGCACCGTGCAGCGCCGCCGTCAGTGACCGATGAGCCAGAACCGAGTGATCCGGCATCAGCACACTGCCCGGAACCCGCGACAGGGAGTGCTTCACGCCCTGGGCTGTCATGACTGCGAACCACAGGTTCTGTACAAAGGATGGGAGATCGCGATCGGTCTGGGGCAGCTCGCGAAGGAACTTTTCAAAGTCCTCCTGCACCTGTCCTGATGCCAGGCGAACATAAGGATCAGCTTGCGGTTCAGCGGACAGCGGATGCTTGAGCTGCGCCGATGTGATCTGCTTCTGCGGCACATGCGCTCGAAAGTGAACCTCGGCTTCGTAGCCATCATTCGCCGCTTGCTGACGCGCTTTCTGGTCTTCTTCGCTCTCATCTACTACGGCTACGCCACAGCGATGGAAGCACTGGGCAAGATACTCTCGCAGCCTTTCCGCTCGTACGGGCTCTCCCGCTTGGTCCAGTGCATAGAACGGAGAGGGCAGAAGAAGCGCTCGTGCCTTGCGAATCCACACTTCGCACGCCAACGCAGGGTCGTTATTGTTCATGGCCGCGCTCCGGTGCCGCTCGTCTTGCCTGCTTGTGCAACAGCAAAGCTTACAAAGTCCCGCAGATAGGCACCATCGGGAAGCGGGACGCGGTAGGTGCCATTGCGCGTTTTCATTTCCAGATTATCAAGGTCCAGTAGCGGAGGCGTCCTTGGATCTGCGGCCAAGTTCAGCAGCATGACAGCATAGCGATCGTTGGCCAGCCGATGGATCCGAATGTGGAGTGGTGAGGGCACACGATCACCCTTATCCCTTTGGGGTTGGATCGTGCAGCTCTCGCCTTGCAACGAAGAAAAGTAGAAGCGCAGCGGCAGTCCGAACGCCGTGCGGCCAATCGGCTGATTCGGAGGTGTCCGTGTTTTGAGAGCGTTGCTGACGACAAAGTAGTCCTGCAACCTCGGCTCCTTGTATGTCAGCCGCACTCGCGTTGATCGGAACCGTTGAAACAGCCCACCAACATACTCCAGTGCTTCCTGGCCATTGCGGAAGGTCGTTGGTAAGACGGTCAGCTCCAGGCCAAGCAGGTTGCGAATGGCACGGTGAGGACCACCGTTGTCTGGATTCGCGTAGAACTCGATACCTAGCAGCTCCTCGAACACATCTAAGGCCGCATTGAGTCCCGTGCGCTGCTGAATTTCCAGCGCAGTAACATCTGAGCAAGGCTCGATCAGCTCGCGCTTCCAGTCATCCCCCAGAACCTTACCATTCAGGAGTTCCATGGAGCCAAAGCCCCGACGGCTCCGAGCGCCCATTCCTCCCAAGTGGGTCCACAGCCAGACCGTTGCAGCCAAGAGCTTTTCCAGCATCGCTCGCTGCTTCCTATCAATGCCGGGCCGGATGCGCAGCGACAATCGGTATTGCTTGCCAACAGGCAGCGCGGTGGGTGTTCCCTTCTCGAACAGCCCGTATCCCAGGTATCGCAAACCAGAAGTGGGGGACGTTGGCGCGGGAACTGGCTGGGGTGGCGGTGCCTCATCGATAGAAACCGAAAAGGGTGACCGCCTATCCGTTGCTCCAAAACACTCCGTCTCAACCTTGCGCAGGATGGTGATGAACTCGTCTGCCTGACTCTGCGAGTTGCCGGCTGGCCAAAACAACGAGGCCACTGCCATGCGAAACCATGTCCGCAGAAGACCGCGCACGGCACTCGGACGAAGCGGCAGGTAGGGATCGGCTTGCCGTGGAGTCGCCCCACCAACAAATGCCGGTGTCAAGAACGTAAGTGAGAGCTGCATTTGTACAAGGTCCATTCCGTTACAAAAGAGCGAGCTGGGCGGACTGTATTCGCCGATCGGATCCTTAGCAAGCGCACTCTTGTG
>Ga0075178_1042900_pt1 | contig 8080 bp, 14 predicted proteins | sample JI91814BRNA_FD_77307 | JGI IMG/M metagenome (GOLD analysis project Ga0075178, IMG submission 77307) | Metatranscriptome of wastewater effluent complex algal communities from Wisconsin, to seasonally profile nutrient transformation and... | ecosystem: Engineered > WWTP > Effluent > Algae... | reverse complement strand
GTGCTAAAAAAGTAATGTGTATTAGAGTATTAGGTGGTAACAAAAAATACGCGACAATTGGTGACACAATTATTGCAGTAGTCAAAGAAGCAATTCCAAATATGCCGGTGAAACGATCAGATGTTGTAAAAGCCATTGTGGTAAGAACTAAAAAGACAATTCGTCGCTCAGACGGAATGTATATTCGGTTTGATGATAATGCAGCTGTAATTGTAAATGCCGATAGTAACCCTCGTGGGACTCGAGTTTTTGGCCCGGTTGCACGAGAGATTCGTGATAAGAATTTTTCAAAAATTGTATCCTTAGCTCCGGAGGTTTTATAAAATGTTAAAAAAACAAAAACTACATGTGAAAGTAGGTGACCAAGTAGTAATTATTTCAGGTTTTCATAAAAATGAAACAGGAGAAGTTATTAAGGTGAATAAAAAAACGGGCAAAATCATTGTACAAGGAATTAATTTTAAGTTTAAACATGTTAAACCCAATAGTATCAATGAAATCGGTGAAATTAAACAGATGGAAGCCCCGATTCATCATTCAAATGTTAAATTAAATTTAAAAGATTAATATGCTAAATCAACATTCATTGGAAGAAATTGCGGATATTCATAATTTACTAGGAGATATAAAAAAGGAATATGAAGAAGGAATTAAGCCTATTTTAATGAACAATACTCCTTCAAGATTTAGAAATCCACATACTATTCCAAAATTAAAAAAAATTCAAATTAATCGTGGATTAGGATTATCCGCTCAAAATACCAATATTTTAAAAAAAAATATTGAAGAATTTGAAAGTATTACAGGTCAAAAACCTCTTATTACAAGATCAAAAAAGGCCATTGCTGGGTTTAAAATTCGTGAAAATATGGAATTAGGATTAAGTGTTACCTTACGTGGTGAAAAAATGTATGCTTTTTTAACCAAACTACTATTTTTTACATTTGCACAAATTCGTGATTTTCGTGGTTTATCATTACGAAACTTTGATAAAGCCGGAAATTATAGTTTTGGTTTAAAGGAACAATTAATTTTTCCTGAGATTGATTATGATGATGTGGATCGAACAGAAGGATTTACAATTACCATTGTTCTAGACCAATCATCTCCTAAATATCAATCAAAATCAATTGATAAAATTTTAAATGGTATGATTCTATTTAAATTTTTACGATTCCCATTAAATGATTGTGGCTACTATGAAAAGTATTCTTCGTTTTCCGAAGTAAGTCAAGTGTGGGATCGGAAACGACACTTAAAACGGAAACGTTGGTCACAAGAATAATGAAAGAATAATTAAATTTAATAAGGAGATAACTGTGGTAACGGATACTATTTCAGATATGTTAACACGAATTCGAAATGCGACAATGGTAAAACATCAAATTGTCCAAATTCCTGTTACAAAAATGTCACTAGCAATTACAAATATTTTAAAAGAAGAAGGATTTATTGAAGATTTTCAACGATATCAAGAAAACAAACGAGAGTATTTATTACTTTCATTAAAATATACCGGAAAATCAAGAGATTCTGTTATAAGTGAAATTAAACGCATAAGTAAACCGGGTTTACGTGTTTATAAAAATTCTAATGAACTACCAAAAGTTTTAGATGATTTAGGCATTGCCATTGTGTCAACTTCGAAAGGGGTGATGACAAATGTAAAAGCTAAAAATTTGGGGATTGGTGGTGAAGTCTTATGTTATATTTGGTAAATTAAGGAGTTTTAGACATGTCACGTATAGGAAAGCTACCTATCACTATCCCAGATAATGTTAAGGTTAATTACAGTGATTCTCAAATTACTGTGGAAGGAAAATTTGGAACTTTGCAAACAAATATCCCGGAAACAATTGGAATTCAAAAAGAGAATAGTCTTTTAAAAATCATTTTAAAAAATGAAGCAAAAGATTTTCGTTCATTACATGGTCTATATAGAACATTAATTAATAATATGGTCATTGGAGTGTCTGAACAATTCCAATTAACTTTAGTTTTAAAAGGTGTCGGATATCGAGCAGCTGTGCAAGGGAATGAAATTACGTTAAGTTTAGGCTACAGTCATCCGGTTAAAATCGATATTCCAGAAACTATCGATGTTGAAGTTGTTCAAAATACAACCATTAATTTAAAATCGTGTGACAAAGAAAGATTAGGTTTATTTGCTTCAAATATTAGAGCTTGGAGACGCCCGGAACCGTATAAAGGGAAAGGGATTTTATATAAAAATGAACAAATTATTCGTAAAGCTGGAAAAGCAGGTAAATAAAGAATTAATTTTACAATTCTTTATTACCAATCTTTACTTTAATACCTTTCTATTTTTAAAAAATTAAAAATTACAATTATGAAATTGGCAAAACGAACTCTCTTAAAATTAAAAAATAAAAATAAAAAATTAAAACCTAATAAGTACAAAACGTTAAAGCGTGAAGCGTTAAGAGGTAATGTGAAAGGAACCCTTGATCGTCCACGATTATCAGTATATCGTTCGAATGAGCATATCTATGCGCAAATTATTGATGATAGCAATTCACGAACTTTACTAGCTTGTTCAACTTTAGATAGATCAATTAAACTTACTCTCTCAACCGGACGAACATGTGATGCTTCTAGGCTTATGGGAGAAAAATTAGCAGAATTAAGCTTAAAACAAAATGTTACAAAAATTGTTTTTGACCGTGGTCCTTATTTATATCATGGTCGAATAAAAGCATTAGCAGATGGAGCGAGAGCTGCGGGTTTACAATTTTAAAGTAAAATTTGTAAATAATTAGACATAAATTAAATATCTTTTATGAGTAGTGATTTAAAAAAAATAAATAAAAAAAATTCTCGACGCAATAGTAGTATTCAAGAACCAAAATTTGTAGAGCGCCTAATTAAAATTAGTCGAGTTTCGAAAGTAACGAAAGGTGGTAAAAAATTAAGTTTTCGAGCAATCGTTGTGGTTGGAGATGAAAATGGTAAAGTTGGCGTTGGAGTTGCAAAAGCAGATGATGTTGTGAATGCCTTTAAAAAAGCAAAAACAGATGGAAGAAAAAATTTAATTGAACTTCCACTTACTAAATCATTAAGTATTCCGCATAATGTAATGGGAAATTTTGGAGCGTGTAAAGTTATTATGCGCCCATCTATTGAAGGTTCAGGGGTAATTGCTGGTGGAGCAGTTCGCATTGTGTTAGAAGTAGCAGGTGTCAAAAATGTAATTGCGAAACAACTTGGATCAAATAATTTATTAAATAATGCCCGTGCTTCTGTTTGTGCACTGAATAATTTAACAACAAAATCAGAAATTGCAAAGAAGCGGAATTTAAATTTAGACTAAATTAATAACTATTAAACAAATAAAACAATGAAGATTAATAAAGAAGTTAAAGATATTTTATTAACTCGCTTATTGTTTAGTTTGGGAATTCTACTATTAATTCGAGTTGGAACATTTCTTCCAGTTCCAGGAATAAATCATAGTGATTTAGCATTTTATATTGAAAGACATTCGGTTGCTAAAAATTTAATTAGCACATTTTCCGGTGAAAATACTTTTGTCATTGGAGTATTTACCTTAAATATTTTTCCTTATATTAATGCGACTATTTTTATCCAATTACTTTTAGGGTTTTCACCAAAACTTGCAAAATTACAAAAAGAAGGTGATTTTAACGGCAGACGCTCAATCAGTCGGTTAACACGATTTATTACACTGATTTGGGCGATTATTCAAAGTGTTGGCGTTACGTTATATTTAAGACAAATTTTATTTGATTGGAATTATGTTTTAGCTGCTGAGATAGTGTTATGGCTAACAACCGGTTCGATGATAGTCTTATGGTTAAGTGAATTAATTACTGAATATGGGTTAGGAAATGGGACATCTTTATTGGTTTATACCAATATTATTTCAAATTTACCAAATATATTGAAAAAATTAATTATTGAAAATAGTGACCAGTTAACTATTTTTTCGATTGTAGGAATTAGTTTACTAATTTTTAGTTCGTTATATGGAATTGTTTTTTTACAACAAGGAATTAGAAAAATTCCATTAATTTCATCGAAACAATTAAATCAGTTATCAGGACAAGATGAGATTAATTCCTATTTACCTTTACGTTTAAATCAAGCCGGTGTAATGCCAATTATTTTAACGACAGCATTTCTAGTAATTCCGAACTATATTGTTAATTTACAAATTTTTCAATGGTTAAATTTTTTAACCTCATTTAAAATTTTTTATTGGATCGGCTATTTTGTTTTAATTTTAACATTTAGTTCTTTCTATTCATCGATTGTATTAAATCCGAAAGATCTCTCAGATCAACTGCAAAAAATGGCAGTTACAATTCCTGGGATACGGCCTGGTTTACAAACCACATTTTATTTAAAGCAAATTATAAAGCGGATTACGTTACTAGGAGCAACAATGTTAGCTGTTCTGGTTGTTGTACCAAACTTTATTGAATCAACATTAAATATTACTGGTCTAAGCAGTTTAAGTACAACGTCATTGTTAATTTTAGCAGGTGTAGTTTTAGATTTAATTCGTGAAATTGATAATATTTATTACTCGAATGTTTATAACAATATGTATCAATAAATTAAAAAATATTCTTTAACTTAATAAACATTAAATATGAAAGTTCGTCCATCCGTAAAGAAAATGTGTGATAAATGTCGTTTAATTAAACGACATGGAAAAGTAATGGTGATTTGTTCAAACCCAAAACATAAACAACGTCAAGGATAATATTTTAAAGGAGTTTAGAAATGGTAAGATTAGTTGGTGTTGATTTGCCAAGAAATAAAAAGATTGCATATGCCCTGACTTATATCCATGGAATTGGGCTTACAACTGCTAAAAAACTTATTGAACTAGCAGAGATTGATTCGGATATAAGAGTTTATGATTTAACAACGGAACAAACAGTAGCTTTACGTCAAACGATAGAATCAAGTGATTTAAAATTAGAAGGTGATTTAAGACGATTTAATGGTTTAAATATAAAACGATTAAATGAAATTAATTGTCATCGGGGAAAAAGACATCGAAATAGTTTACCTGTTCGTGGTCAAAGAACTCGAACAAATGCTCGTAGTCGACGTGGAGCGAAAAAAACAGTTACAGGGAAGAAAAAATAACTGTAGTTTTAATAAAAATTATTTGAAATTTTTTATATGGCACAAACAAATAGAAAAGCAGCTACGAAAAAAGATAAGAGTAGTTTTACAAGTGGTGTTGTTCATATTCAATCAACATTTAATAATACAATTGTAACAATTACAAATTTAACCGGAGATACAGTTTCATGGGCCTCTGCCGGAAGTTCTGGATTTAAAGGTGCACGAAAAAGTACACCTTTTGCGGCGCAAACCGCAGCTGAAAAAGCAGCCTTAACTGCTTTAAGTACTGGAATGAAAAATGTTGAAATATTAGTTAAAGGACAAGGATCAGGACGTGAAACAGCTATCCGAGCAATTGAAGGTGCCGGATTTGAAATCAAGTCAATTCAAGATATTACATCCGTTCCACATAACGGATGTCGACCACCAAAACGTCGTCGAGTTTAGAATTCTTATTTCTATTAGATTAAACTATGAGTAACCTTTCTATTAAATGTCTTAAATCTGAAAAAATTGAATCGGGTGCATTTCACGGACAATTTCTGATTAATTCTTTAAGACCAGGACAAGGTATTACAATTGGAAATCAATTACGAAGAGTACTTCTTAATGATTTAGGTGGAGTTGCTATATCAGCCGTTCGGATTGCTGGTATAAGTCATGAGTTTTCAACAATTCCAGGCGTTCGGGAAGATATCTTAGAAATTTTATTAAATTTAAAAGAGATTGTTTTAAAAAGTAAATTACAAACTCCACAATTTGGTCGTTTAAAAATTCAAGGCCCGGCTGTTGTAACAGCTGACTTAATTCAATTACCTTCGACGGTTGAAATTGTAAATTCAAATCAATACATTATGACTATTTCAACCTCAAATATTGTTGAAATTGAATTTAAATTTGAATATGGAACTGGGTATCGATTAGCATCCCAAACTTTTTTGGAAGAAAATGAAAATTATTTGCAACTTGATGCGATTTTTATGCCCATTCAAAAAGTTGACTTCAAAATAGAGAATGTTTATGACAACACAAATAGTATCACAGAACGCCTGTTATTAGATATTTGGACAAATGGTAGTATTTCGCCAAATGAAGCTCTAAAAGCGGCGGCTCAAGTTACAGTTGATTTATTTACGGCTCTCGTTGCAAATAAAGAGACAATTCACCCAAAAGAATTACAGTCAAAAGCTTCTTCAATAAGTATTGAACCGTATACGAATATTGCAATTGAAGAATTACAATTATCAGTCCGAGCATATAATTGTTTAAAAAAAGCCCAAATTAATACTGTGGGTGATTTATTGCAATATTCTCCTGAAAAATTACAAGAACTTAAAAACTTTGGGCGAAAATCCGCCGATGAAGTTTTTTTCACATTAAAAAATAAATTAGGTATTATTTTAAAATAAATAATAATCTTAGTTTTTTATTCTCAATAAAAATAATTATGAATTCATTAAATAAAACATTTTTACCAATTCAAAGTTACAAAAACCGTAATTGGTATTTAATTGATTGTAAAGGTCAAACGTTAGGTCGACTTGCGACAATTATCACAAGTTTATTAAAAGGAAAAGTAAAATCTCAATACCATCCTTCTGTTGATACAGGAGACTATGTTATTTTGATAAATGCAGATTCCATTATTATCAATGAAAGTAGTAAACATTATCTTGTTTACAACCCGGGTCGCCCAGGTCATTCATTAAAAATTAAAAATGTCTCAGATTGTCTGCCAAAATTAACCATTGAACGAGCAGTCAAAAGAATGTTAGCCGAAACAGAAGCAAAACGATTAATGAGACGTTTACGGATCTATAATGATCAAACTCATCAACATCAAGCACAAAATCCTATTGAAATTGACATTTCAAATCTTTATTCAACTATTAAATAGGAATTATAAACCTTAAACTATTTATAATTATGTCAGAATTAATTTATCAAAAAAAGAATATTGGGCTTGGAAAAAGAAAACAAGCCGTTGCACGTGTATTTATTATTCCCGGAGAAGGAAATTTAATAATTAATAAAGTTTCTGGAAATAAATATCTACAATACAATGAGACGTATTTAAATACTGTTTGGGCACCATTAAAAACTTTAAATTTAGAAAAACAATTTAACATTGTCGCTATTGTAAACGGTGGTGGTCTGACAGGGCAAGCACAAGCGATTCAATTAGGAGTTGCACGTCAATTATGTCAAATGGACCATCAACATAGATTAGTATTAAAGCCGTTTGGATTCTTAACCCGTGATTCAAGAATTAAAGAACGTAAAAAATATGGTTTACGAAAAGCTCGAAAAGCTCCACAATACTCAAAACGTTAATCTTTAGAATTATTAGAAATTATGCCAAAATCAGATATACATCCTACGTGGTCGAATGATACACCGGTTTTATGTGATGGAAAACCACTTTGTTTAGTTGGTTCAACTAAAAAAGAATTACAAGTTGATATGTGGTTAGCAAATCATCCATTTTATACAAAATCACAAGTTGTGGTTGATAGTGAAGGTCGCGTTGAACGATTTATGAAAAAATATGGATTAAATTCAACAGATCAATAATTTAACAATAATTTAAAAACTTATGCCAACGATACAACAATTAGTTCGTTCAAGACGTATTCAAATTAAAAAGAAAACCAAATCACCAGCACTTGTGAATTGTCCACAACGTCGTGGTGTCTGTACTCGAGTTTATACAACAACACCAAAGAAGCCTAACTCAGCAATCCGAAAAGTTGCCCGAGTACGCTTAACTTCAGGATTTGAAGTAACCGCATATATTCCGGGAATTGGTCATAACTTACAAGAACATGCTGTTGTTCTTGTTCGTGGGGGTAGGGTAAAAGATTTACCAGGAGTTCGTTATCATATTGTCCGTGGAACGCTAGATACTGCAGGTGTAAAAAACCGAGTTCAAAGTCGTTCAAAATATGGTGTAAAA
>Ga0075178_1021084_pt1 | contig 8168 bp, 3 predicted proteins | sample JI91814BRNA_FD_77307 | JGI IMG/M metagenome (GOLD analysis project Ga0075178, IMG submission 77307) | Metatranscriptome of wastewater effluent complex algal communities from Wisconsin, to seasonally profile nutrient transformation and... | ecosystem: Engineered > WWTP > Effluent > Algae... | reverse complement strand
GGGGATTCCCCACGACCTGGAGCCCGAGGAGGTGAACCTGCATTGGCAGGGAGCCGAACCTCAGGCCCCGAATTTGGACGAACCAGGGGATCTTCCATTACCGGAGCTCATGCCGGCCACCAGCAAACCATGTCGGTTGTGCCAATTTCTGTATCCGCATCTCCACGAGTCCCACCTGTTCCACCCAGAACATCAATGGATTCTCAACCCTCTAACCCCGGAGTGGATGCTGCCCAATGCGTGGCTAAGTCCCAACCCGGTGTACGAGAGCGAGATAGTCATCGATCTTCCAACCCGGACCAGTGTGGCTTGGACTCCTTTCCACGATCGGATGCTCCTTTGGGACAGCGCGGCAATTTCGTGCCACAAAAGCCGAAAGAGTCGTCGCCCCAATTGAGGGAGGAAGAAGCGGGTGGGGTTGACGTTGATCTCACTAAATCAGTCACCCCATTTCCTCTTCCCATTCTCTCTGTACCGCCCATAAGTGTGGCTGACGAAGAGCAACTCATTCTTGAAGATGAGAATGTGGACTCCGTCGTTGGACCTTTGTTCGACCGACCGTTGTATGACCAGTACCCCAGTGATCCTGTGAGTGCTGTGCCTGCTCCGATCGCGGTACCATTCGACTTCAAGACCTTCGTCAAAGGTGAGGCACAACCAGGGACTGGTGTGTTTCCCCTTCCAACAGAATCTGCTGAACCTGTGCCAGCCTCCTCTGGGAGTGTAGCACCGCTTCAGTATGCCAACGAAGCGACGTTAGAGTTGCGTCGCAAGGTTGAAGCTCGTCGCGAGGCGGTCTTTGGACCACCTATTCCGCCTCCCGTCGATGGCAACCCCGAAAATCCCTCAATACCTCCCTCTGCTCCTTCTAGGGGTCAGTGGAAATCGTGGGACGACGGTGTTGCGGCGGCCTTGAAGCAATATCAAGATCGCAATCATCATTCCGCTCACGCACAAGCATTCCATTTCATCTCGACCTTTCGATCAATTTACAGTATTGATCTGGATTTGGCGAATTGGCTCCAGGAACCCCCAGTGACTTTTTATGGCATGGTAAATGAAACCAAATTCTCCCACGAACAAACCGCCCGACTGATGCTCTCTTTGTTGTTGGCTGTTGACGCCGAGCCGTCCAATCCTTCCGAGTCACGGAACATTTTCTTGTTCTTTGCTCGGAGTTTTGGGCTGGTCCTCCCTGAAAACGCTCCGCCACCAACCTGGAAGGCTAAAGTTTGGCTTCCATCAGGTGGGAGGCAGAATTTATCACCGTCGTTCAAGGTCTACTCTGCTTCTTTTGAGTCCTGGGTCAGGGTCTGTCGCAAATATGACCCACTTCACCGATCCCGTCGTCCATATTTTCAAGCGCAGATCCAAGCGCTTTATCCTTTCATGGACTTTGGTAGCTCTATTGTTGAGAACCAGATCAAAACTGCCCTCTTGGCGCCAATCAGAGTTGTTAAGAATTGTTACTCCATTGTTCGCAATGGATTCACCACTTCGATCAAAATGGCTCGATTGTCGTCCAAGGTCGCCAAGATCGTCGCCCGTCCCAAGGCCGCAACCGATAACGCACTTAGAGTGGTATCGGCGGCGGCGACGCAGACATGTAACTCTGTTACGGATGCTTACAATAATTTGGGTTGGATTGACTATTGCGCTATGGGCTTACCATGGTTAGTCATGTTCATGTTCGTTTTCAAAGACAGACTGGGTGTGACTGGCACAATGGGTCCAGTTTGGCGCTTCATTCCCTCCCTCGCGTTCTTCGGATTCATGTTCACTATTTATAGGTGGTATGAAAATCAGAAATCTGTTCACTTTAGCTCCAACGCCATGTACAACAAATTGTTGGGTAAGCTATCTAGTGGGTTCGCTTTTGTCCCAGATGCAACTACTTCCACCTCCCCTCCTCTTTATGCTCAAAATTCCCTTTTGGGCATGGACGAGGAAATTTCTTGGGAATCTACCAAGACAGGTGAAAAAGGGCACATCTTTCAGCGAACTACCTCTGGTGCTTATGATGCAAAGTTCATTCGGCGGACAATATGGTGGGACTGGGAAATTACCCATACAGTGTATGTTTGGAACAACGCTATGGCTGGTCTCGGTTTCAATGCTCTTGTTGATCCCGTCGATGACTTAACGATCTCGATGCACCCCGTTCTTTATTTTATAATGTTGACGTGCCGTTTAGGCTGGGCTAGATTCAAGGTTACTGGTATTCTCATTGCCGCTTTTTGGGCCGTGTCCATTGTTCCCCTTTACTTCATGTGGAAATTCCCAAAAGAGACTCAGAGGTTTTGTCTCACACTCTTTGAGGTTTTCACAACTCCTAGTAAGTGGCCAAAGCTACTCCAAGGTACCATTCGGAGAAATCGACTTCAGTTTGAAAAAGCTGGGTTGTATATGAAGAAGGTGCTTGGTAGGAAGTTTTACCGCTTTGAAGGAAAGGAGCATAAGATGGCGTGGTTCGAGAGCTGGACTAAAACCCTTCTGGCTGATGCACAGAAGGGACCCGTTCCTATTGCACAACTTCTCCTGACTATCGCTCATAATTATGATCGTGTCGACGACACAACTTATGGGCAAGTCAATTCACTTCGTAAGATCTTTGCCGACCTTGGTTCGGACCTCACTTTCATTCAAGTTGAGCTTGATGAAAAAGGAGAGCCGATGTTGTCCTTGAGGGATGACAAGTGGGAAGCTCTAGACTGTGGACCTATTGAAAGTGACGACTCTGACTCCGACGACGATGGTTTTGAGGCCCGTAAAGCCCGTCATAAATCATTGAAGAAAGGGAAAGGGAAGAATTACTACAAGAAGCGTGCCAAGTCGTTTAAGTGGCTCCCACCCAACAAGATTCGTGGTAAAGCCCCGAGGAATGTGCATGAAATGTATATGCTCATTGACAACCAGAAAGTCGAGGATAATCCTAATGACCCCTTCTTTGACTTCGTTGACCTTTTGAAATCTAATGGAATTCACTCCGATGTGGCAGAACAGTGTGCCGTCCGTTGGGACGATAAAGAAAAGTCCTGGCACATTTATGACCGTTGGGGTAATGACATTGCTGATAGGGTTGATGATGAAACGGGAGAAGGTTATGATGAACGAACCGATGATTATGGTAAGGAGTACGATCAGGATGATGAGGATAGCAAAATAGAGAGAATCAGGCGTAGGCCACCTCGCCACCGTCGCAGTCCGTCAGATGAATTCGAGTCCCGTGGTTTGTCTCAAACCAAGGGCGTTGCAAGGGCGCTCACGAAAACTCTGGAGCGATTTGAGTCTCGCAATGATCATTCTCTGTCTTCCTCTCTCTCGTCCCGTTTCACTGCTGCAGAGCAAGGCGTCTGTGAGTTAGTGCCCGGCCAAGATCCCGTCAATGTTTTCTATCTTCGGCAAGCTCAGCGTGTAGCTGGTGACAATGTCGTCACAGTCGAAACGCCTGTTCCGATGTCTGTTTTTGGAGACAATACCAATCATTTGATTGGGCCGATGGATTCTGATTTTGTGCGCGAGCCGCTTCCCCCGCCTGGTGAAATTTCTACTCCTGGCTATGTCATTCACAAGCCCGTTGATGAGCAACTTCCCCCACCGTTTAAGCCCGAATCCAGGATGTTCAAGGTTCTGGAAGCTGAGATGGGGATGCCTCACGTCTCTGGGAAAACACCGGAGCAGCGTGAGAAGAAGGAAAAGAAGAAGAAAGAAGTCAAGTTCGAAGCTGCCACCCCGAATCCTAGTGTGGCTAAACAGACTACCGAAGCGATCCGTTCGAGGCTTTGGGAAGTGGTTGACATTGTAGAAAATGTCACTTCCGATGCTGGTTTTGCTCCCCGTTATGTTAGTGGTTTCCTCCTTCCCCGGCACATGGTGATGGATGGGAAAAACACAGTTCGTAAGAGCCGCTACATACGGAGCGCGGACCACAAAGTAATGTTCCACCTCCCCGACCTCAAGTGGACGACCACTCCTGTGATCGGCAACATGTCTGAACCACTATGCTATGGCATTCCTCCACTTTCGAATATTGGACCATCGATTAAATTCGCCAATATCCCAAATAAGTTGGAAAGGATGGTACTCATCACCCAGAACAAGGTTTCCACTGGGGCCTATCGTGACCATGGGAAGTATTGCTCATATGATGCTTCTACTGATATTGGAGATTGCGGTGGTGTCGTTCTCGCTTGGAATAACAACGCTTGGACACCTGTCGCCATCCACAACAAGACCAATGAAGAACCAATCAATGGTGAGCTAGTCAACTCTGGTTTGCATGTTTCTTGCCACGAAGACCTTTTTCGGAAGCCGTCTGGCCCCCTCAGCGTGCCTATCTCTGGTCCCGAAAAGACTGGAAAAGAGGTGCCCAGACGGTCAGACTCTGGTGCGCAAAAGCCCACTCAGGCTGGAACCTCCCGGCCGACGGGTCCCGACAATCCAGGGGCCCCAGCATCGAAGTAGACCTCCCTTTTCCTTGCCCCTACGGCAGATCTCGCTCTAACGTAATCGCTGCCGAGAAAGGGATGCTTAAATATGATTACGTTCCGTTGCCAATCGATAACAATGTCGATAACCGTGTTGCCAGTTCTTTGAAGAAATTTTTCGTTGACATGGCCGGTTCCATTCCAGTGGCTGGGTGGCAACCAGTGTTCGATAAGGTCAAACCAAAATCCTCATCGGGTTTGTCGGACTCCAAAGACAAGCAGGACCATTTGCGAAAGCACTTGCGTGATGTCTTGGCCTATTGGAATACGGCACATCTGAATAATTACCGGTGTCTTTGGAAGTGTGTGCCTAAGGAAGAGATCCTCCCGAATGAAAAGCTCGACAATAATGATTTGCGGGTCTTTCTCATCCCTCCAGCGGATCAGTATTTCTCACACGCTAGGATTGCCCATAATTTTGACGAATATATATTGGACACATTTAGCGAAGGAAAACGACCTTTTGGGTATGGGGTTTCGATCCATACGATGAGATCCCATCTCAGGCCTTTGCTCCATTTTAAATATGTGGGGTATTCCGACGCTCGCCGTTATGATGCCACAGTGGGTCATAATGAATTTGTGGTGGATATTGTAGATATCCGCCGCTTCTGTCACGACTCAGATTCGATGCCATTGGTTGAGTTTGAGCTTCGTTTAAGGTATTACATGGACGAATGTTCTGTGACCTATGTTCTTACACCAAGCGGAGAAATATACGAGAAGGTTGGTGGTGCCCCTTCCGGTAAAAAATCCACTACTATGGATAACTCTATCATTCATTTGAAGAGATGGATCCAGGTTATGTGGTTTCGGGTTGGTCGCTGCCTTTTCGAGTTGATCCAGCAAGGTGACATATGGTTGAGTATCTTTGGGGATGATGTCGTTTTTGGCCTCTCTGAAGCTTTATACTTGTCTCTGGGATGGGCGGATTACACCGTCTATCAGCGTGACTTTTTGCGCACCGGGATGATAGTGAAGCCAGAAATGTACATTGGGACCAACATCCATGAACTGATTTATTTAGGGATGCGTCTCGGCAAAGATGACGAAGGCGTCACATTGCAGTTCCCGCCGCAGAAACTCTTAGCGGCAATCCTATCACCCAAGAGGTTTTTCACGACTATGGATAATGTCCAGTTGTTGAATTCTTTGTCGCTCCTTTGTCCTTTTGACAGAGAAATGTATAACTTCTTAGCCAACATCATCGTTGAGCTCGGTCACAAGCCACAGTACACTTATGATGGCGTCCGTTTTATGTGGACCGGGTTCGAGGCGGGTGTGGATTTAAGATCTCTTCGATCTAATTCGTCCGTTATCGACTTGTCAAATCCTGCAACTTTTGGTGAATTCCTCAATGTCCTCTGCTCCCAAGAAAACATCTCGCAAGAGCGCGCCTAAGGCGGCTCCCCCTCGTTCTCTTCGATCTAATGTTCCTCGAAAGGAACCATCCATGACTGTCGGTCAAGTGCAGCAGCTCCTTTCTGTTGTCGCGAGGGCCCCTCCATCTGCTCCGACACCAACCGCTAAGGTGGTGGTGTCCTCAGTGTCTGACATTGAGAAGAAGAGGAGGGCTACTCAAGCAGCGAAAGACAAAGCTGAGACCCGGCACAAATTGACTGAGCGTGGTAATGTGATTCTCGCTCGTGCGAACAACAATTTGTGGAAATCCAACACAATTAACACCTGGCGAGGTGTGTCTTCAGCTAAAATGAAGTCCATACAAAAAGCTCACAACGCGAAGTTGACTCCAGAGATGAAACGGATGTCAAACTTCCTCCTTTCCAATGCGAAGGAAGATCCCTTGATGACGGCGTTTGCAATGCAATACGCGAATCCCTTTGCCCATTATGGTGTGCGTTATCTTGGTCCCACTGAAAATTCAGTTGGTGTCTATACCATGTTTCGCACGGTGGACATCCCCATCAACACCACCAATGGGCGATTTGCAGCCTGTTTGCAACCAAAGATTGGAAATGCGGGTACTCTTTCTGAGTGGCAGTTACTTCTTGTTGACAGTGCGGCGACAGCCTGGGATGATGGTGACTGGACGGCGGAAGCCAACTATGTCATTAATTCATCCGCGGGTGATTTGAGGATTGATCCCAATTACCCGTCTATCGCCACGACCCAAACTGTCATGCGCTCCTACGTTCAAACTGCGTTGGGAGTTGCCATTACCGCGGTTACGTCTGCTCAATATCAATTTCCTGATGATGACAATGACTTTAATGTCACCGCAACTGCTAATGCGGACGGAGTGACCTTCTCCTTCCCGGTTGGCTTGCCTAGGATGGTTCGTTTCTGGTTAAATTACGGAACCGCCCAAGCCGCGAACACCGCCATCACCCCTACCACCACCGTCACTGGTGGCGTGACTGTTGATACCACAATCTTGAATCAGAGGTTGGGTACAACCACTGCGGGAGCAGTCCAGACCTATGCCCAGTATGAAGCCGATCTTAATTTGGATGGCTCTCCTGGCACGATCCGACTTGCCTTCTCCGGTGGCACAGCAGCCACCACCGTTCTCTCCTCGGTTACGGCTGAAATAAGGCCGGCCAACACCAGTTCCCTCGACTACGGATCTTTTTCGTCCGTTCAGCCCGTTGCTGCGGGCATCTGGGCCGAGTGGGTTGGACCCCTCATCGAGAATGCGGGTAATATTACCTCTGCTCTTGGACCCGTCAACTCAGTGTCCCAACATTGGTTGACGACAGGTTCAACAGCGGGGCAATTTCGCCCCCAGTATTGGGAGGAGTACACTCAACTCCAGCCTGGAAACAATTCAAAGGTCTATCCTGACGGGAGAATTGATGAAGGAGCCGTTGCTATGTGGCGGCCACAAAGACCAGAGGACCAGGAACTTTTTAGACCTACGGTCCATAATTCTACGACGTACGGCCCCATGTATATTGCGGGTCAGTATAACACGTCCACCGGGACAATACCGAGTGGAGCGATTGTTCGTCTCTTCATTACGATCACTTATCAGTATGAAACATCCAATCGACTTCTTAACGTCTGTTCAAACCCAATCGTTTACGCAAATTCGGTCCCTGCGGCGGAAAACCTACTGCATGCAGTGGGGGTACCTATTGCCGGGGCCAATGGCTTCCACGAGTGGTGGGCTCAGATGATCAAGGATGTCGGAGGGTTTTTCTCTGACCTTGGAGGGATGGTTGGAATTATCTGGCAAAATTTCATAGGGAATCTTCGCCCCAAGATTGGTTACAAAGATGGACCATTCAAAATTGAGCTATAATTCACTCACTTAACAACCAGCAGAATCGAATCTTACTTTAAATAGTTGGGTGTAGACGATATGCGAATATGTGGTTTTTCATTCATGCGCTTCTTATCTTCAATGATTGGGAGTGGTCTCTGGGTGTTGACTTTCCACATAACACAGGGTGGTTCCTGTGGGGACTCCTCCGGCTCGTCCGGAACAACCGTTGCGAGGTTTTGGAGATATTATCCTTTTTACTCGTCAAGGGTTGGGGCTTCGTAATAGAAAGATTTTGGTGATTCTTCAGATTGACCATTGTGATCGCTTTCTAGTGCGTCTTTACAATGATTACAGTTAACGTCTTATCGTTTGCTGTCTTCATTGGAAGTTGCATTGGATCTCGATCCCTCATGACATTTGGAGCGTCCCTTCTCACCTTTCGACTTAAGTTC
>Ga0075178_1929930_pt1 | contig 8289 bp, 1 predicted proteins | sample JI91814BRNA_FD_77307 | JGI IMG/M metagenome (GOLD analysis project Ga0075178, IMG submission 77307) | Metatranscriptome of wastewater effluent complex algal communities from Wisconsin, to seasonally profile nutrient transformation and... | ecosystem: Engineered > WWTP > Effluent > Algae... | reverse complement strand
GCTTTGCGAAGGCGGTTGCTTGCACAGCGGAGCCTGACGGTCGATAAAGTGACACTTCGTCGGTTGATGCGAACGGCGTCGCACCCTTTGAGGCCGTCTCACGCCGTCGGGCTTGCTGGCTGGATTCCCTTGGTGCGTCGAACCAAGTCGGTGATACAAATGGAATGGGCGCCAGGAGTTGCCCCCTGGCGCCCACGGTGACTAGATAGCAGGGCGCGCTAGGCGCTCCGCAATCCTAATGTCACGGGACGTAGAACACGTCCGGGCCCATGTCGTCAGCTTCGACGATCGCAATGAGCTTCAGTTCACCGGCCTCGAATGTGTTGTCAGTGTCGCTGCTATCCCAGAAGTACACGCCGTAAAGACCTTCGACGTCGGACTCAAGCAAGAGCAGGGCGTCATCCGCAGCACTGGCCGTAACGAGCGCGAAGTTTTCTTCGAACTCCGCCGCAACCTTTGTCAGGTTGGTCAGGTCAGCCGGTGCGAAACCACCGGTATCAAAGGATTGCAGCACCAACACTTCATTGACGTAGTCAACAGCGCCGTCGTTATTGTCATCGATGAGGCTTCCGATGCTGGTGGCCTCTTCCTTCGACATCAGCAGTCCGTCAACACCGGAGACGAAACCGGTGATGCTGTCGCTGCCTTCCGAAGCAGAGTTGTAGATGAATCCATCGGCGCCACCGTCTGAACCTTCAGTCTCGGTCGACGTTGCAGACACGTTGAAGGTGCCGGTATCAGGGGTGAACCCGAGGTCTGCATCATTGGCGATGTCGAAACCGGCACGGAACTCAATGGTCAACACGCCGCTGGCATATGCAAAGCCGGTCACAACTTCACCGGGAGCCGCAAACGCAGTCTGCCAGTCGAGATTGACTTGGACGAGATTTGCGTTGAGCAATGCCGCCAGTTGAGCGCCAACCACCGAGAGACCTGCACCGTCCACGACCTCTGCATCACCGTCCGTGTAGTCGATGTCGGCAACGGCAGCCTCAGAGAGGACCAAGTTCCCGAGTCCCAGCCAATCGAATGATGCAAAGTTTCCATCGATGGCCAACGCACCCGACAAATCGATCGTCTGAACTTCAGCGGTGGTACCACCGTCCAGCTCGTCAGCACCGGCGCCGCCTTCGATCAGATCACCACCGCCACCGCCACTGATGATGTCGGCGCCCTTCGAGCCCACGACCTCAACAGGCTCGGAGCCATCAATGCTCAAGGTGATGCCGGTATCGACCAAACTGAAGTTGAGTCCGTTTGCATCCGTCTCGAAGAGGGCGTCACCGTCCACCTCGAGTTCGCCCAGTCCATAGGTCGATCCGCCATCCTGCACCAGAACAAACGAGTCACCGTCCTCAAGAGAGTCGTTTGAGAACCAGATCTCGGGGAACAGGAATACACCGTCGTAGAGGCCCAAGTCTCCGAGGATCACGTCATCGTCTGCGATGTCGCGGTCGGCATCCACGAAATCATCGTCATCGGCGTCAAGCAAGGCTTGGAGTGCATCGTCTGACGGGAAGACGTAATCTGCATCGAGACTGTTCACAGTTCCGTCGCCGTCTTGGTCGTTCTCGTCACCGAAAACGAAGACATCGTTGTCCGTCAGCCCTCTGAGGTCCAAGATATCCCAGTCAAAACCGTAAGCGTCATTGAGGCTTTCCAGTGAAAGGACGTGATTTTCATTCGAATCCGGCGGATCGCTCTCGAGGTCCCAGAAGAGCAGCGGATCGACGTACTTCTCTTCAGTGGTACCTGCCGAGCCCTCATCGAAACCAATGGCTGTGTCGTCGACGATAACCGTATCGTGGTCATCGATACCGAAGTCGTCGAGTAGCTGAATGTCGCCGAAGGAGTCCGAGAGATCGGACAGCACATAGACATCGTCGGCGGGGATGAGATTGCCATCCGGATCCACAGAAAGGTCACGCAAATACTCAAAACCGGTCAGGAGCACTTCGTCCAAATCTCCGGCCTTGACCTGCAACACGCCAGGAGACACGGCGACGTAATACACCACTCCAGACTCGGAGAACAGGCTGACAACGTCTTCCTGATCCTGCGTGGCTTGCAGCTTCAAATTGCCTGCGGCAATTTCGTTATCCGACGTGTACGAAGTGATCGTGTGGTTCAACGAACCGGCAAGTTCTGCAGAACCAACGGAGCTCGGGCCTGTTGGAAACGCGTGTTCGCTGTTGAGCCCACTTCCGTCCTCAAAGGCCACATCAACTTCGATCAACCCGGAAGTCAAAGGCGCATCTTCGTCGTACTCCGTGATCCGGATGAACGCATCAATGCTGGTCGGCAGCCTGAAATAGCTGACGGTGTTCTCCAAACCACCGCGCAGATTCAGTTCGTCTGCAGAATAACGATGGTCCAGGCCCGCTTGGCTGTTCGGACTTTCATTCGTCACAGTGATGTCAAGGGCACCTTCGTAGCTGATCTTTTCATTGCCATCGCTACCTTCGACGCGGCTCCAGCTCGCATCGTCATCACCATCGACGTTGGGTGCAGGGTTTCCATCTTCGTCTTCATTGAAGACCCAGCGCTCGATCAATCCCGTCAGGTTATCAAATTCATTGCCATCTGCATCGGAAATTCTGACAACCGATGCCAGCTCATAACCATCGGAGACCAGATCGCCCACTTTCAGGCTGAACTGGAAATCAATGGTCACATCCGGCATCACGCCGTCATCGTCCGGAGTCCCAGCGGTGAGGTCGATCACAGACTCGCCCAACGACGCCACGATCTGCTCCACACCATCAAGCAAGTCGACACGGTCCGGAGATACCCCGTCGTCGTCAATGTCGTCAAGGGTACCAAAACCGTCACCCTCGTCACTACCATCGACAAGCACATACTGGCGATCAACTTCGCGCGTCACATCGATGACTGCGGCAATGTCATCGTCCGCCTCGCTGTAATCAACCGTATCCGTGTCTTCTCCAAGGATGAAGCTGAATTGCGCGAAGTTGTACGCTTCCGGAATGTCGCTCTTGGTATCGGTATCGTCCTCAGTGTCGGGAATCTTGTTCAATTCGGCAACTGTCAGGCGTTCCGGAATGTCGTCACGCTGGTCCAGTTTGTCGTAATTGAGGAAAGTGTTGATTCGCAGCGGCAGCTCATCGCCTGCTACATCGGTGCGAACGTTCCCGTACATCGTGTCTGCATCGGCGACGATCACGGCATCCTTGCCATCCGCCACGACACGCTCAAACTGCTCGATACCGATAATGGTCAGCTGCAAAGTGCCATCGTCAAAATCGAGGTCGCCATCGGTGTCCGAATAGACCTTGCCGTCGACGTAGTTCACCACCGCACCACCGGACAGTGCCTGAACGTCGATGGTGTCGTCCTCACGAATGCCGGTGGCAGTCTCATCCTCCACCGAAATGAATTCGATGGCATTGAGGGTATCGACAGCCTTGACAGTACCCACTCGGCCATTCGTCATTTCGACGAGATCGGTACCGGAGCTGTTGTTCGCCGGGTGTGCAGCGCCAACAAAAATGGTCATCGTCGGCTCGTCATCACCGGCATCACCGTCCTCTTCGGTGAAATTGTCGAGGTAGACGATCTGGTCTGTACCTTCGTTGCCGGTAATGACGTTGTCCTTGGCAGCCTCGGTTTCGTCAATCAGCAGTTCGTCGTTGCCATTGCCGAAGATGACGTTTTCAACTCCATCGACCTTGATGAGTTGGCGCCCTTGATCGACACCCAGTACCCCATCAGTATCTTCCAGCAGGACGACATCGCCTGCGGTCGAGCCGACGACATGAAAGACATCATCTTCATCCTCGAAGAAGCGCTCGTTGAGGTCGTCAGCTTCCCCGTCGTTGTCGAGGTCGATGTAGGCGAGACCAGTGAGGTCATAGAGGACACCCACATCGGAGTCGTTCGACAGCGCCTGAATGTTCAGGGTATCTCGGCCCTGACCACCATCGTCGCCAGCGACGGCGTTACCGATACCAGAGACCGTACGGATATTCTCGAAGTTGGTGAAGTTGGAGACGTTTTCGGGCTCGACCGTGCCATCGCCATTCTTGTCAACGCCGACCTGACCAGCACCGCCTTCGTCGAACTCCAGATCTTCACCCAGACCAATGTAATTGTTCAGGGTGATCGTGAACCTGGTCTTGCCGGTGAATTGGTCGAAATCCGCCTGATGATAGATCAGCGTATCGTCGAAGTACTCTTCGAATTCAGGGGCATGCAACAACGAATCGCCATCTTCCGGACCTTCGTACTGTTCGATCAGATCGATGCCGACAACGTCTTCGTCGTCTTCGGCCAATTGCTCGGCTTCGTAGGCGTTGAGGTATTCAACAGTGGCCTTGTCTTCTCCACGGTCGACGGCATACCAGTCCTTGCCGCCGTCAAGCCTGTCGTTACCCAAGGAGCCGCGGACCCGGTCGTCACCCGTCAGGCCGGAAATCGTGTCGACTGTGTTGCCACCGATCAGGTAGTCGTCGCCGTGCACGGCAAAGTTTTCATTGCCGTCTTCATCCTCAAGTTCGTCGTCGGTCTCAGTGTTCCAAGGAATCGCAACGCCGGCAGCGGTTTCGATATCGTCGTCATTCGGACCGAAGCCGCCGTTGATAACTACCGCTTCCGTGCCGTCGATCGTGTCGCCAGCGTTTGCAGCCGTTTCGAGCTTCGAGCGATTGATTTCGGTGTCGCCCCAGAACAGGACGTTATCGAAGTTCAGGTTGTTGTCGCGACCATCGAATTCGTAGAGAAGGACTTCGTGGCTCGAGATATTGAAGACGTCTGAAGTCCACTTCTCGCCCCTAGAAGCCTGGCCATCTTCGTCGACAACCGGCTCACGCATGAAGACGGTTTCTTCACTGTTGTAGGCCTTCTGTGTGATAAAGATCGTGGTGCCATTGTTGGCATACTCGGCCACGACAGAGCCTGCAGCCGTATCGTCATCCATGAAGGAGTTGATGAAGCTGGCAAATCTCTCCAGGAATGCATCCTGGATTTCTAGTTGGGTTTCTCCAATTCCGTCTTCGTCGTCATCCTGGGTGCCATTGACCTTGACACCAACCTCGAGGGTGTATGTAACCCCGTTGATCACGACCGTGACAACGTCCTCAGTCGTCAGATTGAAGAAGTTGATCGCGTACTCTTGGTCTTCGGCAAGGCGAGTACCATGGTCGCCCTCGCTGTCGAAGTCGAAGTCGACGACCAGATCTTCTGCATAGGCGTCCTTGCCAAGCGAAATGGTGCTGCCGGTGACGGCATCGTCGTCAACGGCTTCGTTGTCGGACCGGTCCTCGTAAGACTTGTAGATCAAACGATCCTGGTCACGCTCGGTCTCGGGCTCACCAACGACCTGCTGCCAATCCGCGGCACCATTCGGCGGAATGCCGCCGTTCACAAAGAACCAACCTTGCGCTGCAAGCTCGAAGACATTGCCGTCTGGGTCGGTCAGTTTGATAGAACCTGCGTCCTCGTCAATATCGAGTACGAGTCCGTCGAGCGCGTCCACCTCAGCAAGGGCCGCTTCCAGGCTGCCCGAAAACTCACCAATGTCCTGCGCGCCGGCCAGACCATCGATCTTGTAGGTGACGCCGTCGAACACAAATCCGACTGCTTCAGTCAACTCCAGCAGATCAGGATCAGAGGGCACTGACAAGGTCAGCGAAGAATCCTTGGCAATCTCCGGCCCGATCTGCCCAAAATCAGGACCCCAGACCACATCGCCATCTTCGTCTTCGTCCCAGATTCCGTAGCCGACGTCGCCGATGTTGTCAGCGTCGACCTTGGCCCAAATGATGTCGACACCGTCACCGAAGGTGTCCTCACCATCGACGTCTCCTTGCACGCCGTTATCGCCGTCGATGGCAAAGTAGAAGTCGTCGTTACCGCCGCCACCCATCAGCAAGTCGTCGCCCGTACGACCTTCGAGCACATCGTCACCAGCGCCAGAGAACAGGAAGTTGGTTTCAGCCGTGCCACGCAGGTCGAGGTCGCCGTCGTAACCCCAGAAATTTTGTTGGTTGTTGAAGGACAGATCAGGATCGTTCGCTCCTGCAGCCAGGTAGTCGATGGAACCCAAACCGGTTGCGTCGACAGCTTCCATCCCGTTGACATCCACCCGCCCGCCGGCAAAGCCGTCGGCGTAGTTGGACTGGTCAGCGGTGAAGGAGTCGGTGTCGGCACCGCCATAGCCGGCCATACCGTTCAGGCCGTCGGCGTCGAAATACTTGTCTCGCTGCGCACCGAGGTCGATGCGGAGAACGCCATCGTCCAGAGCTTCGTCAATCGAGGCAGTACCCAGCGAACGATCAATCAGCCACAGTGTGTCGAAGAACTCATCGACATACTCTTCCTCGTCGCCGTCAAATTCGCCACCTTCAATGACGCCCTCGTCAGCCTCGAACACGATGTCGTCAAAGCCGGCTCCACCGATGAGGTAGTCCAGACCATCGTTAGGGATGTTGGCGAGGTTCGGGTTGGTGGTGGGGAGGCCGTCGATGGTATCGAGCAGCTGCTGGAGGTTGCCACCCATCAACAAGTCGCTGCCACCATTGCCCTCGACATAGTCGTTGTCGTACCCGGCGATGATGATGTTGCCCACCGAGCTGCCATAGATCTGCAGCTGGGCCGAGGTTCCAATGCCGTAGTTGGAGTCGCCTGCCTCGTCACGATCGTCGATTGCGCGCCCACCCAGCTCGACGTCGAGGTCGTCCAGGAAGCCATACAGGTTGCCGGACGCATCGATGTTCTCGATATCGTCGATCACCATGTGTTCGCCGGTGGGCGCGTAGACAAGGCCCTTACCGTCGTTTCCGGTATTGTTTCCGTCCTTCGGGCCAAAGACGACGTCTTCAACATCGTCGGCATTGCCATCGGGGTCGGTGTTGTAGCGCAGATTGTTGTCGTCGAGCCAGATCTTGATCGCCTCGTCGTCGTCCGAATTCTCGAGCAGCAACCAGTCACTGTCTTCAGCACTCTGCTGGTTTTCAAGCTTGGGCTGATCGTCGGAAGTATCGCCACCGCGAATGCTCAGCGACAGACCACCATCGGTGTTGTCGAGAAGCGAGAACTCGGCAAAGAAGAAGTCGGCGTTGCGGCCGCCATCCATATAGTCGAAACCGACGCCATCGTTGAACTGGCCGACCCCGCCGCCAGCCAGAAAGTCGTTGCCAACGCCGGCCAAGGCCGTGTCTGAGCCCAAACCACCGAGGAAGATGTTGCCGTCAGAGCCAGTGCCGTCACCGTCGCCGCCGGCGTAACTCGTGCCGTCGAAATAGATGTCGCCAAGGTAGTTGAGCCCACCGCTGGTGTGGTCGAGCGGATTGCGCGAATAGGCATCCACGATCTCGAACACAACCACGGGGTCACCGTCGGCGTCGCGATTCGCGGCGATGGCCGGGACGTCGGCCTCGATGACGGAAAGCGTTCTTTCAACTCCGTTGAATTCGATCAAGCCATCGCCGTCGATATCGACGCCCGTGATCTGATGGTTGGAGTTGGTGAAGTCAATGCGGATGTCGGTGTCACCCGTGAGGCGCATCGCGTCGAAGCCAGCAGCATCTTCAACAGCAATAGTGAGGTTCAGCGCTTCTTCTGGCGGGTGCACAGGAACTGATTGAGTGCCACCCTGCTCGGCATAGTTCACCGCCGCCATCACCTGCGTGTTGAACGCGCGGACCGATGCGCCCAGAGCAGCATCGTTGTCCAGCGTCGAATAAAGGTTCGCCAAGGCGACCAGCGTGTCGCCTTCGGCACCCGGGCCGGTCGCGGTGAGCGCGTTGACGACGAGGCTCTCGACGAGGTCGATTTGAGCCGCAGTCAGGCCGTTAGCTTCATTCATCTGCAGGTTCGCGACGAAGATCGTCGCGACTTCTGCGTACGACTTGCCGGCAAAGTCGACGTCGTAAACCATCTGCAGCAAGTCGCCGACATCGGTGTCGGCATCCAACATGCCCAACACCATCGACATGGTCGCGTTGCCGAGCTGGATGTCATAGAGGCCGGCCACCGCGCGAGCGACGATGGTTGAAGGGAACGAAGGGGTTGTTGCCATTCTGGGAAGCTCCTGTTGGGTCTAGGAAAATGATTTCTGAGGGAAGAAATCGAGCACGAGTGAGCAGGCTATCACCCACACTCGACTCATAGCCCTACCTGCCACAGCGGGCGGCGCAAGGCGATGAGTCGAATCGGGCGAGTTCATGTCCATCGTGGGACGGAAGTCTGCGCTGCGGGCCTGGGAGGCCATGTGATGGGCATCACACGGTTCGGCCGATTTCTCGGCGCGAGCTGCTGCGATCAGAGATG
>Ga0075178_1933229_pt1 | contig 8298 bp, 1 predicted proteins | sample JI91814BRNA_FD_77307 | JGI IMG/M metagenome (GOLD analysis project Ga0075178, IMG submission 77307) | Metatranscriptome of wastewater effluent complex algal communities from Wisconsin, to seasonally profile nutrient transformation and... | ecosystem: Engineered > WWTP > Effluent > Algae... | reverse complement strand
TGAAAAACCACTTTATTGATTTTTTGTGCGGTAGTCCAGGTATATTCTATCCAGCCGCCGGTGGTAACCCAGCCCCATAAATAGGTTCCTGTAGTAGAATACGCTGGAATAACGCCATTGTTATATAATTCCGGTCCGTATCCGGAGGTTGAAACACCTCCTCCTGAATGCGTAGCCACAGCCTTGAGGCCAATATTGGCTTGCCCAAATGTGTTTGTAGTCCCTAAAAATAGCAGGGCGATTAAAGGAACAATTTTTTGTATTTTTAACATATTGATATAATTAAAAAAGCGATATAATTCACCATGGTGGATGAACTATATCGCTTTAATTGATTTTATTATTTACTGATTGTTATCTTACTTACGGTTGAATTTCCATTATGGCTGATTTTTACCAGGTAGATTCCATCGGCAACATTCAAATCAAACTTATAATTTGAAGTAACTGCATTTCCTTTTTGAGATGCGATTTTTTCACCGATAAGGTTATAAACTTCCATAGTTAAATCATTGGATGGATTTTCAATATCAATGTTAAATCCGCCGGTGTTTGGATTAGGATAAATCCTTGAACCGGTATTTTGATAAACATCCTGAACACTTCCGGAGATCGATAAGTTTTTGCAGGTTTGTGAGAAGCACTCAGCTGCATTTGTTACAGATAAACAAACCACATAGTTTCCACTTGGATAATTCAAATAATGGTAATTTGTACTTAACGATGCGCCTGTACCACCATCGCCAAAATCCCAGTGATATGATGTAGCTCCGGCTTGATTTGCCTTCACAGTTACCAATCTTCCACTCAGGGTATAGGTAAAGTCAGATATTGGTTTTGAATTTACGGTTACCGGCTTGGTGATAGAATCAGAACATCCACCAGGTACAATTGCCACCATGGTAACATTGTAGGTTTGAGAGATTCCGGGAGCATATACGTGACGTGGTGATTGCGCTATGGAATTATTACCATCCCCAAATTTCCACAAGTAACCTAAATTACCGGAAGATACAGTTGACTTATTAACGAAGACAACATTTTCACCTTCGCAAACATCTGTTACATTAAAATCAGCTTTTGATTGCAATTTAACATCCAATACTTTAGTGATCGCATCCACACAACCATTATTGGATGTAAGTGTAAGGGTTACATTTTTCTTACCAATGATACTAAGTAATTTACTTGGACTTTCTACGGTGGTAGAACCTTCTCCTTCAAAATCCCATTTGAAAGTAGTAAATGTTGGCAAGGATGGTTTAGTACCGGTAAACTGGAAATTGGTATTGGTTAAATTACATACAGGGCCATGAGTAAACTCAGCCAATGGAGATTCAGCCAAGGCAATGTTTTTGGTAATTGAATCGGCGCAACCAAATTCAGAGATAACTTTCATTTTGGCCGTTTTATTCCCTGGTGTGGTAAATACATGGGTAGGATTGGTTAAAGTAGAGGTTCCTCCATCACTAAATGTCCATCTGTATCCCATGTTACCGGTTTGAATTGTAGAACCATTGGTAAATGGAATTTCGGTTTTATCACATAAAACTGATGGGGTGGTGAATCTTGCAACCGGTCTGGCAAACTGCCATGCATTTTTTGTAAGCTTTTGACTGCAACCATTAGAGGTAGCAGTTAAAGTAACCTGATAACTACCTGAGGTAGAGTATTTAGATTTTGGATTCACTCTGGTACTTGTTTTACCATTACCTAAATCCCATTTGTAGGTTATTGCACCTTTACTAATTGTTGTGTTATTAACAAGGCTTACGCTATCACCCAAACATGCATTAAATACCTTGAATCCGATTTTTGGTATTTCGGTCACATCAACCGATAGGGTTTTGGAATCTGTATATCCGTAAGGCGCTGACGTGGTCGTAAGCGTTACTTTATAAGTGCCATGTGTTGGGAATGTGAATACCACATCCGAGTTGTTGGAGGTATCGGCAGGATTACTGGTTCCAAAATTCCATTTGCTCAGGATATTACCTGAAGAAATAGTACTGTTGTTTTCAAAAATAACGTTATCACCATCACAAACCGGTTGAGGGAATGCAAAATCAGCTTTAGGTCTTGGAGCTACGAAAATGTAACGGGTTAATGTTGAATCACAATAATGTGGACCTAAATCTTCCAATACAGCAGTGATGATAAGCGTACTGTCGATAAGAAATTGATCAGGTGTAAAGGTGAATTTGGCATTATTTGAACCAGATGGTGCAGGATTAGAAGGCGTAACGTAGGAAGGACTTATTTTTCTTCCTTTAGCTGTGGTAATATTAAAGCTTCTTATTTTCCATGTACTGTTAAAGTCAGCATTGGCATAACCGGTTGGAGGGGTCATTTCATAAGTTAATACATCACCATTTGCTACTATATCCGGATTACCTTTTGAGCCGTTGGTATTTGGCTGAGTGGTTTGAAATGGCGCAGATTTAGCAAATGTAGCACCATGAGGACTTGGCTTAACTGTTACTTTTACAGGTACTCTGCTACTTGGGCAATTGGCAGGTCTGTAATGAGACTCTAATGCTAATTGGCTGTTTAAAACCGGAGCTGCAAATAAAGTCGTTCCATAATTTATTCTATCTTGGAACACTGATAAATTAGCATCAGAAATGGTAAATCCACCGGTTACGGCTGCAATACGCCAAGGAATACTTGATGTAACTGGAGTTGAAGTAATATAGAATCCATAGGTAACTCCTTTTGTTAAGAGCACTTCAGGAACTTTAATGTAAGCACGGTAGTAACTTCCTACTAATCGAACTCTGGCAACACCATCCGTTACAATTTGAGTCCAAGCTCCGGGTGTGGTTTCAAATCCAACGTGAGTGCCTGTTTTCATGTAAACATGGAAGGTAGCGTTTGGTACATTCGCTGTTAGCACGAGCGTAAAACTATCTAACAAAATATCTGTCTTAGGGGTAAGATTAGCAAAACCACCTGAATAGGTAGTTCCAGTTCCGGTAGATGGGGTCATGGAGTTGGCCAAAGCCATATTTCCGGTTATTTTAAACGCTTGAACATAGTAGGTGTTCACGCCTAAATTTAAAGGAGGCGAAAGTGTGTTTTTACCTTTGGCAATGGTATTACCTCCAACCGCGGCATCGTACCAGACAAGTGAGTCAGCAGAATTACCCGGTTTAGCTACCAAAGGCGCTCGTCCCGGACCGCATTTGATTACATCCGTGACTGTTGGATCCATTGCCGGGCCTAAATACCTGAAATTTACTTTAAAGGTATCATTATCAGAAACAGAATCAGTTTTATTGTTAGGTAACGAAGTCCAAGCCTTTACACGGTAATTTTGGCCATCGGCAAAATTATATGTTGGTGTAAGTGTTACAACATTACTGATACCAACCGCAGTTTTCGTGTTATAGCGAATTTGTGGCTGCATTGTATCGTTAATGGTCCAGTTGATCTTAGCACTGTCGATAACATTGGTTCCATTGTTTGAAAATGTAGCATCAATTTTTGGTGAACACAATGGTGTGGTAACAAAGGAAATTCCTGCATCGTTTGGTTTAGTGGATCCTTGCCATATTTCAATTTCTCTAAAGTTCATATTGGATAATTGAGAACCTGATGCCTGAAATGCAGTAAAGCGCAATTTTAAAGTGGTTACACTAAATGGAAATTTTACAGTGTTTACGCACTGTGCATTATTCAAACCCGAAAAAGTAAAGGAGTTTACATACGATGAAGTTGTAGAATTCCATATTTGTACGGTAGCACCGGCCAAAAAACGTGTGCCGGTATTTCCATGGTGAATGGTAATAGAACCGATGGATTGTGGCGAAGTCCAGGTGAAATCAAACCACTCTGTTCCATTAGGAGGTGTAGCAGTAGTAATCCACATTTCCTGCGTACATGATGAATTGATAACTAAATTATTTAATGCTGAACAAGGGCCGGTATTACAGGTACTAGCAGCGGCAGTGGCAGTTGGTGCCAGGTTTTTTTGTGCCTGACTGTTTTGTATCAATCCCAGGATACCAAAACATATTAAGAATACACTCTTTAACTGAATGCGTCCTGACTTTAAGTTAAATTTTTTCATACTTGGATAAAATTAAATTGTTAATTTCTAATCTAAATTTCTTTTAAACAAAAATTAGCTTTACAAAGATTCTACGGAGACTCACCATAGTGATGAGCCTCCGTAAAATTTTGTTACTTAGCTATGGAAATTGTGTTAGTGATTTGTTTTCCGGAAACGATCATTCTAACATAATACAAACCATTGGCTTGATTAGATAAATCAATGCTCTTAACACCGGCTTGTCCTGTAAAATTATCTACTGTGTGAACAAGCGCTCCTGTAGAGCTATAAATTTGAATATCTATAGATTCAGGTGAAGTGAAATTGTAACTTAAATTCACTAAACCTGTGGAAGGTACTGGATATACTTTAACAGATTTGTCATTGCTTAAAGTAGAGATACCAGCCTGAATAGTTGGGTATTCTCTGTTTACATTGATAATTCTGTTGAAAGGTAAGCTAACATTACCACTTGCATCTGTAACACTGTAAGTAACAGCATATAAACCTTCTACATAAGTGTTAAGGTTATTGTATAACACTTTTAATTTAGGACGTAGGGTGCTAGGAGCATCATAGTTGTCGGTAATGGTCATACCTTGAGAAGGGTCAAATACAGAATAAAGACCAACATTCATTGGGTAACCATTCAATACCGGAGCGATATTATCTACAACACGGATATATCTGCGTCTAACTGTTACGTTACCACTACCATCGGTAGCAGTAAACTCATCCCAATACAAGCCAATTTTGTAGAATACTACATTGCTTGTCATGGTTAAAGATACTTGAGATACATCATAATAGTTATCAAATACAGAAGCTTCAATTGGAGTGTATAATTGATTTACAGGCCAAACAACAGTATCTAAGGAGTTAAGAACAATGGTTGGTTTGATGTAATCCTCAACTACATAAGTGTATGATTTTCTAACAGCACTATTACCTGAACCGTCTTTTGCATCATAAAATAAGGTATATCTACCTTTGAAACGGGTATCAACAGGACCAAGCGGACCCGGAGTAACGATTAACTGAGGAACATCGTAGTTGTCAATAACTTTTGTTCTGTCAATGAAGAAAGAAACGATCTGAACTTTGATCTCGTTGTTGATGTCAGCATCTGTATTATTAATCACAGGGATTTGAGTATCTCTGATGATAACCACTCTGTTTTTTGTAGTTTGGTTACCGGACTCGTCACGGATAATATACTTAAGGATATAAGTACCTAAAACACCTGTATTTACTTTGCCTTCAATAACGATGGCATTGCTGATGTTACCGTCTTTATTATCCATGGCAGATGCTCCGTCTTCTGTATAACTTCCACCCACTTCAATAATCACTGTATCGCTTCCGTTAAGGGTAAGAACAGGATTTACTTTATCTTTAACAACATAAACAACACGAGTTACAGGAATAGCAGCGTTTCCACCGGCATCAGATACTGAATATTTGATGTAGTAAATACCGGTAAAGCCCATATCCAAATCACTGGTAACAACAATATTTGAACTAATATTACCTTCAGTTTTATCAATGGCTGTTGCACCATATTCAGTATAAGTTGTTCCAACTTCAAGGAACAAGGTATCTTCATTAATTAAAGTAAGTGTTGGTGCTTCAAGATCGTTTACAAGAATAATTCTGTAATCTTCAAATTCTCCCAATCTGTTGGCATTGTTTATACCGCTGGAGGCACCACATGGTACGTTTGGATCATTGGCATAGCTGGTTCCCACACGCATTTTAGTATTACCTTCAAATGAGGATGAAATCGATGGAACTTTGAAATCAGAAGAGAAGAAGATGGTTTTTGCAGTGTTTTCAGTGATCACTAATTCACCTGCATCTTCAAAATCACCGTCAATATTCCAATCTATCCAAACTTTGCGGGTCATGGCATTAATATTGGTAGAACGAGAAGTACTGAATGTGTAGGTAGCACCAAAGGTTAGTTTAGCACCTGCTACAGATTGTGTGTAATCATCATACCCTTGGGCATTATTAAATGATGAATTGGTTAACAATACATTTTTTGATTTATCCTGAATGGTAACGTTGTTGATAGCAATATCGGAAGAAGAAGATACCCCAAGAATTGGAATACAATGTTCTACAACGATTACATAATCAGATTTTACAAGGGAAGAAGCTGTACCTGCTGAATCCAAAGAATTCCAGCCTCTCATAGAAACTGAATATTTTCCTTTAGCGTTAAATGTAACCTTAATTACCTGATCGCTGGCAGAAGTACCACCAACATAAGAAACAGTAGATGGGAAGAAGCTCCAACGGATTTGGTCTGCTTTCAAAGCTTTGCCGGTCAATGCAGATTTAGCAGTCAATGTAACCACTTCACCTGTGTTTGGTCTTCTGTTATCCGCAGTGAAATCTAATTCCGCTTTGTCATGTGGGGTTACAACAGTAATTCCTTTTGTATATTTACTGTATCCCATACATGTTGTAGCTTCTAAGGTTACATCATAACTATTGTCAGTTAAAATAGCATAATCAAGATCTTCGGTGTATCCAACCTCGCCATATCCGGGCTCTATAGACCAGATCCAGTCTGTTTTACCCAATACATTTAATGAAGTATTGTTAAAGGTATAGTTTACCGGATTATACAATGTATCTGGAATTTCAAAATCGGCAACCGGAGGAATAATAGGTCCCCTTTCTGAAGTCCAGCTGGCAATAAATCCTGAATCGGTACCTGAACTATTGGTAGTGAAATATAGGTACATCGCTCCACTGGTAGCTACAATAGGTTGCGTTGGTTTGGTGTTCACTGAAAAACCGGTACCGGGATGTAAAGGTTTACCAAGAGCATTTACACCATCATAAATTTTAAGTTCATCACCTGATCCAACTTTAAATTGACTGAAGGTTAAGGTGATGGCTTTGGCACCACAAGGAATAATGGTAGCATAGTCGATACGGTTATTGGAATAGTTTCCTGTTCTGCCACCATCATCAATGATGTTTCCAAATTGTTCAAAAATTGGTTGAACAGTACCTGCACCCATGTTATTGTCCTTTGGAGGAGTAACCCTTAAGTAATTAGGTTTACATAACACACTGGAAGGGCCTTTGTTATTGGAAGTTTGTAAACAAACAGTATAGTTACCGGTACGGTTAAAGAATACTTCGGGGTTAGCATGTACCAAAGGATCGTTACCTACAAGATTAGAGTTGAAGGTTTCAACATCTTGTCTGGTAGCAGCGGAATCAGTAGGGTCATACATATACCAGCTCCAATAAGTTGGTCCATTAGTAGAAAGGTCAAGGAATTTACCTGTTCCATAGCGTTCGATCTCATTTTCAACTACTGCAAAATCAACAACAGGCGCAGCTGTTGGGCTTAAAATATTAATACATTTCAAAACAGAATCGCGACCTAAGCAGTTTTGACTTTTTAGTCTAACACATTTTGTACCTGGAGTAGAGAAAATGTGCTGAGCATTTACTTTAGTATATTCAATAGAACCATTATCATCAATATCCCACAAATGTGAAATATAGCCAATTTGATTAGAATTGGTCATTTTTACCGGAGATCCTACATAAGAAGTGTTTGGCATATAAAATCCTGCAGAAAGACTGGTTGGATTAGCCAAGGTAATGGTATAATCTTCGGTTTCACCATAATAATAGGTTGGTGAAGTAGTGGTACCTTGTTTGCAACCTTGATTGGCATCCATGGTATAGCTGTATGAGGCTAATACTCTCATACGTGAAGTACCTGCCTTGATACCACATGGCACTGTAAATGTATTGGTGGCTAAATTACCTCCTTTGCCGTACAAACCTGCGATCATTGAACCCCAGCCTGTTGACATGTATTCTTTGGCAGAAAATAATCCATCTCCGTCAAGGTCTATCCAAACATAAAGATAAACCGTAACTGCAGATGAAGAAGTTGCAGTACCGTAACTTGTGCTTGACTCAATCGTGTATTTTGAACCACTGGAAAGCGTAAAGGATGGCTTGTTGCTCATCAGCGTATAACCATTTCCGGTTACATTCACTACAGTGGTAATTCCAGAGTTACATCCGTCGGCGGCTTTGTCTAAAATGTAAACATTGGATACATCTTTAATTCTTAGCCGCTCAATCGGTGCGTAGTAAGTTGTTGAATAATAACAACCATAATAAGAATAGGATGTACAATACGATTGTGCATCGCTTTTGTTCGGTAGAACAAGACTTAGGAGTGTTAACAACAATCCAAA
>Ga0075178_1017154_pt1 | contig 8345 bp, 1 predicted proteins | sample JI91814BRNA_FD_77307 | JGI IMG/M metagenome (GOLD analysis project Ga0075178, IMG submission 77307) | Metatranscriptome of wastewater effluent complex algal communities from Wisconsin, to seasonally profile nutrient transformation and... | ecosystem: Engineered > WWTP > Effluent > Algae... | reverse complement strand
ATTTTATATTTTTTTGATTTTCTAATTCGTTAATTCTTTGATTTTTTAATTTTTTAAAATTGTAAACCTTTTAAAAATCACCTAATTCAAAAGTTCTATAAAACCCCAGAAAAAGATATTTCCGTTTCTTGAAAAAGTTTTTTTAAAAAAATATGTTTAATCAATATAAACAGGAAAATCCAGAAAATCCTTTACCGGATTACTTCCAAAAACACCCTAGTAAACCTAGTGATTATTTGTTACACTTAATCAATACAGTTAAGCATATACCTGTAGATGCTGATGATCATTTTTGGATTTATTTTGAAGATTATCTTTACAAATTTAGACATGATGCTGTTCATAGAGCTTTTTCACAGTTACTTTATGATAAATTTATTCCTGAATTACCAATACAAGAAATTTTCCCGACCTATACAATGGAAAAATGCTTAGATGGACATTTAACACCCGATATTGTTTATATTGACCCCAAAAATAATAATATATTTATCATTGAAATCAGTATTGCAAAAGCTTTGGCTGAAAGAGAAAAAGACAAAATTATGAAATATCAGAATATCATAGATGGAATTAGACATATTAACCCAACGAAGAATGTAATATTTTACCCATTGATAATTTTCCCTGATCTAAAAAATTTGGATGTTCACATTGAATGGTTTCGGAAAAATGGTTTATTTAATCATAAATTTGAAATAAATAATTATATAATGAATTGCCACCAGGAATTTATGTCAAAGCTGGAATATTGTAGAAGTAAGGTTAATAATGATTATAGAAACAAGGCTTTAAAAGTAAAAGAACCTTATGGAATTAGAACAGACACATGTATTCCTAAAGAATTAATAGAAGATTTTTTGAAAAATAATCCTCAGCAATTCAAATATGGTAGTCCTGAAGTTTCGGAACAGGATTTAATAAATTTATTAAAGAATAATGTTATAAGTGACAAAAATCTATTCACTCAATACGCAGATATGAGAAATAATACAGAAAATTATATTAATGCATCTATATATATTAAAGAAGAAAACGAAAAAATAACCCCAAAATATAAACCATCACATCATATTGTTTATCCTTTTTTCGAAAAAATAGAGAAACTAGAACAATTACATGGTGAATCATGTGAACAATATATGATATATAATTTTTTAAATTATGTTATTGAAAAAATGGACCCTACAGACGATCGTCATATACATTTTCTTTTCTTTTTACGAGACATGACAAAATCATTAAGACAATGCTTGGATAAATCAAAGAATAAAAATGTCTATCGTAATATTTTTGAAAAAGGGTTTCTTTTTAGTGAATCAGAAGATAAGTTATTAAAGAAGGAATACCATGATTTATGTGAAAAGAAGTATGATTCGATCAAAAAACAGAAGAAAGATGATGGTAAAGTTAATTTTTCCTTTTGGGATTTTCTAGGGGATAAAGGGTTGATTGATAATGAGGAAGTTAAAACAGAGCATTATATTAAACACCAAAAGTCAATTAAAATGAAACATAATCTTATCGATTCATATTCAAAGAATTTTATACGTAAGTCTGGTATTAATTATTACAAGAACGGTGAACATTTAGTTAAAAAAGAAAAAACGTTTTATACAACCCCATTCTTGAAAAAAAACCCCATTGATACTATTATAAAAAAACTAAAAGAGGAAACAGATAGTTATCATTGTGATATGTTAACTAAGATTGTTAATTATTGTACCACTTCATCTGACAATATACCTGATCACCCTGATATTACAAAACTTAAAAATATATTGATTGATGATTACAAAAAAGATCTTGATAAATGTAAGGGCAAAACATGGTTTAATTATTTATGGTTCTGTCACTTGGTTTCTTCCCAATTAATGCATAATATTCAACAAACAAGGGATCCATATGAATTCAGTTTTTTTAACTGTGGTGTTCCAAATTGGCTCACAATAGTTGGTGGTGGTTATAATAATCATAATGAAAATAATTCCAAACCATATTTTACAATGATAATAACAAGTCAACCAGATGATTATACGACTATGTATGGTGATTTGATGAAAATTAAGTTAAAAGGCGATAACTGGTTAATAGTTACAAAATGGTTTAGATTACCTGTATATAAATTTACACATATTAGGGATTCTTTTTACTCAGTGTTATCAACTACGATGTGTGATTACAATGAAAATAGAGATGTCAAAGATGATTATATAAATGAAATGTCTGCTATAAAATCTTTAATCGCAACAACAACAAATCAACAAGCTTGTGAGTTATTAATGGATATGAGATATGCATACATGTCTGCATTTTCATCACATACAAACATTGGTAAATTATTAAAGACGAAATTCGCACCACCTTATCATGATCATTTATGTACATGGATTGTTGAAAGATGTATTAATAACCTATGCGAAATAACAAAAACAATTATCGATGGTAGTGGTGTAACAAACATAGTACCAGATTATGCTTCAAACAGGAGAATAACAGAGACAATAGGTGGCAGGGTTAGTATACCTTCTTTATGGACAAAAATGACTTGTAATTCCATAGATATGATAATGGAAGAAGCTTTTATTTATGTTTTAACATTAAAAGAACCATCATGTATATACCATGAAAAAATAAATGCTATAAATACTATATTAAATTATCAAAGGAAATATGACGAACAATTGCCTGAATATTCAAAAGGTTACTTTGAATTTAAAAATGTAAACGATTTTTTGTCAAATAGATTAGAAAATGATATAGGATTCTCAAGAGATTTTGTTTATCATTCCTTTACACACTTATTGAATATAATAAAGCCAGATTATAATAAGATAATTAATGAAGTATTATCAGAATGTTTTTCTGTAATTGTGAGTACGAAGGCAGTAATCCATAGTATTGAAAGAGAATATGAACCAAAAAAATATAGTGAAGCAAGTAAAGTTAAAAGAACAAGATTAATGAATAAATTAACAAAATCTGGTTATAGTTTGGCTGATCTCTATGATGAAGAATTCATTGAACTGGTTGATAACAAATCTACATATTATAAAAATAAAGAAAGACAAAAAGTATGGGAAACAAGTATTGATTTGCTGGAAGAATCTATGAAAAAAGGTAAAGAAATTTTTTATGTGGAGGATGCAGTAAGGTATTTTTTGGATGAACAAAAAGGTAAGGTAATTGCTGATATATGTATTAAATCACAATATGGTAGTAAAAGGGAATTTTATGTTATAAATCTTGGTGCTAAAGCGATGGGTAGGATTATCGAAACTTTTTTCAAGAAAATATGTTTGTTATGTGAAACGGAATGTATTTCTGTTCCTGGAGATAAAAAAATGGATACAATACAAAAATCATTGAATCGTGCTACGGAATATGCAAAGGAAAATTCTATGAGACTTAGATATGTTAATGGTGATTGTACAAAATGGTCAGCAGCTGAATCAATGGGTACATTTGTTACAATGTGTGATGCTTTAAAACAAAATGACAACAAAGATAGATTATTCTTTGATTTGTTAAAAATAGGTTTCCTTAGATGGGCAGACAAGGATATAACAATTCCTAGAGAAGTATTATATTGTTTTAGAGGTAAAAATACAAAAGATTATTTGAAAAACAACCAAACACATATTCATAGCACACAAAATTTTCTTCAGGGAATGTTTAATTATGCTTCCTCATTAAAGGCTTCAGCTTGTAATTATTATACAAATTATTTATGGAGTATATTATCACCACACCCTAGGAAAGATGATTTCAAGTGTTGGCATATGGAACATTCAGATGATTATGCACAAATAATAGTATATAATAATGAAATAGAATTTGAAAATTATAGATCTTTTTTTAAGATGTGTATGAAATTATCAGGTTATAATGATAGTGATAGAAAAACAAATTGTCAATCTGTTTTCTTAGAATTTGTTTCATTAATTTCTTTTAATGGTCAGATGATTTACCCAAAAATAAAGAAAACAAAAGAAGTAAACCTATCATTGCCATGTACAGGGTATAAAACAGATATAGAAGCAGGTTTATCAAGACAAGGTGAATGTATGAGGATGGGTTGTTCAAATTCTTTTTGCTATTTTTTTCAGAGATTACATAATTATTGTATACGTGATGCATATTCCTTGTTACCAGGTCAAAAGAATGATTTAGGAATAGATGAATATAAAGTTCCAATTGAATGGTTTGGTACACCTGATCAATACCCTTTATTGACAATGTTGTGTAAAGGAAATGTTAATAACTATAGGTTATACCAATATGGTGGGGATGATGTAAAAAAAATGATTGTTACTTCCTTTATTTTAGCACAAAATACAAAAGACAATGATTTAGTTGCCCATTCCATTGATGATTATACAAACAGATTATACCATCCAAGATATAGTTATATGATCAATACAAATATTCTTAGAACCTTTAAACATAAGTTTAAATTAAGTGATCAATTGGCAATGAAATATTGGGAAGACAAACCAGCTTATAAAATCTTAAAACCAAATGATCCTATTGAACTTATAAAGTGGTTAAAAATAATGTTCACGAATAGATCTTTCATTGAAGCATATGTTAGTTTAAGTCGAACACAAATGACTCTTCGTTTATCTGGTTACGTAAAAGGTAAGAAATTATTGAAGGCTTTGGTGGATCAGATTTGGGGTGACAATGAAAAACCAACTAAAAAAGAGTTAAAAAAATATAAGGAAGAACATATGATGACAATAAAAGAAAGTTTTATCTATATGTATAAAAACATGGTGATGGATTACAAAATTGTAGATGAAAAATATCTAAAAAAAATAATAATGAAATCAGATCCCACATGTTTTTCCCTATATAATATGTTTGATAATAACGAATTTATTACAATGAAAAAACAACCCAAGCCACAAGTAGGATCCACATTACCATATAAACCAACTTTTTATCATGTAGAAAATGACCCTGGGATAGTTTTACAATATATGTTAAATATGAATGATTTTAAAAAGGACAGAAGGATTGTAAAAAGTGAATTATCATTGCAAAGGGATATTAATACAATTGTTTCTATATACGGGGATAAAATAGATTCATATAAAAAAGAAATACAAGTTATATATAATGACTTAGCATTAACAAAAAATAAGAAGACTCTATATGTTGGTTATTCGTATGGACAAAAGAATGTTTATGATACTCTCAGGGAAATACTAATGTATAATTTTTGTTATGATATAGGAATTGTTATGAGTGACAATACGCAGCAAGTTACGATGCAACCAAACACAGGAAATTTATTTTATTATCATCAAAGAAAAAATCTTACAGAAACAAATTTAGCATGTTTATGCACATTGACGTTACAATATGTATATTTTAGAAACATATTGGGTTTAAGTCTTCAGATAACTAGAGAGCAATTGAATAACTTTGTTTATGAAGTAACAACAATTGACAAAAAATATACAAAAAAAATGGATTACCATGAATTGTTATGTCAGTTTAATGAAACAACATTGAGAGATGACAATGAAACAAATTATCTAAAAATGGCAGCTTATTTACAATTTGATTTATTAGGTGACCCTGGTTTATTAATTAAAATATCATCAAAATTATACACATATACTTATAATTATACTAAAATGGCAAGGAAATATGATAATAAATACGAAGGTGAAACAAACTGTTTAATAAAATTTGCAAATTTTTATTTCGAAATGAAACAACAAAATGAAGAAAATCCAATAATGTATACAGATTGTACGAAAATAAATATAGTCAAGCTTGCTTATTTAGTAACCTTAAAACTTGGACATATAATTAATTTTGATACCGTCTTAGAAGCACATTTGAAGTACAATATTGATAATTATTTGATAAAAAAAACATTAAAAAATGAAAATAAAGATAGGTATCTCTGTAACGTCCATGGTAAATATAGGTGGGTAAACAAAGAGATAATAAATTATCCATATTTACCAATAATCTTTAAAAATAATATAAAAAAAACACAACTACATAGTACAAACAAAGTCGGTGAACTAAACCCTATTATAGATATTGAAACATTAACAGTTAAAATAAACAATAATAAACTTTTCAAGTTACCTTTTTGGATATGTGAACAAAATATAGCTGTTAAATGTATTGACCCGGATAAAACAATCGAAGGTATAACTACTGCAGTTTGGTTGAAAAATAAGTTATTTGAGAAAATTGTTAATAACAAAATGCTATCAAAATATGATATAAAGGATTTTAAAATGGATAATTCCACTGAGTTATTTTTACTAGATAAATTAAATGACAAAGATATTCATTCTAGATTATCAAGATGGGGCTTTAAAGAATCATCAGAAGAAATAAAGAAATTATCGAAAGATATTGTATTAACTAGCAACTTGATATTCGTAAATGAGGACGACACTAGTTTAGTTGAAAGCGATATTTATACATATTTACAACCTGAAAAAATTGACCTGAGTTTAATCAAAATGAGTTCCATAAATGACATAAAAAAAGACATAAAGCCTGATTATGATTTAATTGGTAAATTAAAAATCCCAGAAAAATATCTATTTAAACCAAAAAACCCTATCAAAAAAGAATTAAAACTGATCAATATCAAGGCCTGTTCTCTCGAAGATGAAGATTTCTATAATGTAAAAGATTATGAATTCTTTGATGGTATGGAGGAAAGATGGATTGAAGGTGTTGGGTTGTGGTCAAATTTATTTTTAAACGAAGAACATATTCAAAAAGAACCGGATCAGGATGTCTATTATAAGAAAAAATTAATGATAAGAAAGAGAAATTATAAGTACGAATATATAAATAGATATATTATAAACGGTATTCCAACAAATTATTTACCTGAACAAGAAAAAATATTCATAACAAAAGGAGAAAAAGAGGATAAGATTTTACCTATAGATGATACAATAAAAACAGACAACATGTCAGAACTTCTTAGTAAATTAAATTTTAATTTTAAAGTACCAACATTTGATGATATTGATGAAGAAAATTTTATTGATTATGATAATGATGAAATGGAACAAAAAAATGAAGATAAAGAAGAACAAATAGAAATAATCACACCAATTATAGACGATGAAGAAAAAAGTAAACGAATGATGATGTTAATGGGATTTGGCTTTAATCAACCTATAATAATTAGTAATAACACTAGTTCTACCCAGGATAACAAAGAGAAAGATTTGGTTGAAAAAGGAAAAAAAGAAAAAAATAAAGAAAAAAAGAAAAAAGGAAAAGAAAAAAAAGAAAAAATAAAAGATAAACTTGAAAAAAGCACAGAAAAAATACATAATACAAATGACAAGGAAAAAATTTATGATGACAGCTTTGAATTTAATTTTAACGAAGAAGACTTCTCACAAAATGATGATGAAGGTAATCAAGAGAGAAAGTTAACAACAATTGTTATACCAGATGAACCAAGAGATCAACAAAGATTTGATAAAAATATTATAGAAGAGGATGATGAAATGATTGGTAATGTTGCTTGTATATTGGAAGACGAGGATGAAGATTATGTTATCCATGAAAAAGAAAAGTATAAAACGACAGAACAAAAAACAATGTCAGTTAGCAAATGTATAGATTTTACAAATATAACTCTATTAAAACAAACCAAAGAAGACATGGAACAAAAAACATACAGTTTATTGGAAAGGAGTAAACTAACACACACACCAATTGTATTACAATTTTTTGAGAAATATTTATTTTTGGAATTTAATTTTATAGAAACACATAAATACATAAGGGAGATCAAGGCATTGCTATCAAGATTAAAGTTAACAACACAACTGAAATATACACCAAGATGTTTTTACTATGGTTATTTATATTTATTATTACAGGATAAAATGATAAACCTACTTAGAACAGATATATTATCGAATAGAGATGCTATAATATATGACGATGAAAATGATATGTTCTACCATTATGATATTCGATTAGTTAAACTAGAGGATCCAGATTACAACGATTTATATGAATATTCCTACCATGATTTTGGTGATTACTATATTATATTAGAAAATACTGAGAAAAATGCATTTGAAGTTTCCACAATTGAAGAAATTTTTACGTTTTTACAACAAAATATTAGGAAAAGAATGACAATATCGATGAATGTATTAATTTTGAAAGAAGAAGAAAGTTTAAAAAAGAAAATAAATACAAAGAACATCTTAAGACCAAGAGACAAAAGAATAATGACAAAAAAGGAGAGATAATAATAAAATAAGAAAAAGAAAAAAGAACAAAAAGAAAAAAAATCAAAAAATGAAAAAATAGAAAAATAAAAC
>Ga0075178_1925018_pt1 | contig 8387 bp, 2 predicted proteins | sample JI91814BRNA_FD_77307 | JGI IMG/M metagenome (GOLD analysis project Ga0075178, IMG submission 77307) | Metatranscriptome of wastewater effluent complex algal communities from Wisconsin, to seasonally profile nutrient transformation and... | ecosystem: Engineered > WWTP > Effluent > Algae... | reverse complement strand
AAGAAAAAGAAATATAGAATAAATGATTAAATATGAAATCTGGAATAAAATAAAGGAAAGATTTCGAGAAAACCTTTAAGTCAATCTGCTTTGGATTGATTTGAATCGTGATAAATTGTTGTCGGAACCGTCATCACGTACGTCGCATGAATATAAAACAAAACGATTTAAGCCATTTGTTTTATTAATTATGAATAAATCATAAATGTAATACCCTTGGCGTGCTAGTAACTTAGCTATTTCAACTATTGAGTCACTTGAATGTTGGTATACGTACTTTCGTATTACGACATGTGGATGAGTACATCTAAATGGTATACGATTTCTCACGTACGAATTGTTCAAATGATCTACAACTGGTAGTAACCTTAAATTCGATGATGATGGGTTGAAATTTGATACTCCTAAATCGACTAAGAGATCATTACCCAAATAGCGGCGCTCATTCAATGGTAATTGTGAAGCGCCAATTGGTTCGTTGACTAAGGCTACGAATGGTTGAATGAGCGGTTGTGTCAAATCTGTTTGAGTACTAATTGATTCAGCTTGTTCTACTACCATTGGAGCATCAGTTTGTGTCGAATTCGTAACCAGATCGTCATCGGTTTGATTAATATCATTGAGAAATTGATTAATCACTGATTCGAACCTTAATTTTTCTGGTGTTAATGGTAATCTTGATACTGGACAGAATGGATGATCAGCTAACCAAAGATAGATTGCTGGTGCATCAAAAAGATGACCGCACGGGCATATCATTGGCATAGTCGGCCTAACCATCGTTATTGCACAACGAAAGTGTAAGTTAACTAGATCGTTCAAAGACATTTTATTTAGATTCAATATTAGAAGAGAAAATGATATTTATTTATTTATTCTCTAAACTGGTTATAGTATAAAATTACATAATTAATGGTGCTAATGTAGCTGCACCTTTGGCTAAAGTTATGAATGTACTTGCTGCTCCGGCTAATGGTGCATCTTTACTAAGTTCAGCCCCTTTCTCTACAACTTTAGGTGCTGGTTTTGGTGGTTGTTTAGCAAATGATGATGCATCACTTTCTATATTAGGTATGTATTCAATACAAAAGACTGTTTCCAAATCGAATGTTTGACCTTCAGTGGCACCACGTATAGCTATTGCGGCTGGTGACCATTCATCATCAATGAAAGTAATTGATGGCCATCTTTTGATATTATCAACACCATTATCCTGTGTTTGTGTTAATATACCAAATAAATCACTACCTGATGCTGCTAGATACGTTTCATTGTCAGTAACATCTATCCACCTATATTGACCTGATCCATGTTTTAAAAGACCCGTGATTCCTTGGCGTAATGGTACCCTAACGGTTTCTGCCACACTACTGTCAAAAGTAGTTTGCATATTTGATCGGACTACGAGTACTTGATTTTCATTGTATTCCTCGTCAGTTGGTCCATGATCATTCAATACTTTAAATTTTGCTGGATTTGGTATAGCTGGTTGACATGATAAACCGAGTCGATTCACCATTATTGATCCAGAATTATTCATCGTTGAACCTGTGTAAATAATTCGATATCCAATAGTGACTATTCTAGCACGTGTCGCTTGTAAATATAACGGAAAACTGTTATAATTACCTGCGGCATTCTTGCGAGTCAACAATAAATTGGAATATTGATTTAAACAGATTGGATGAAATGCTCCTACACCTCCATTTTGATAAGTAGGATGATAGCCATTAACCGTAAAGGTTGTATCACCTACTGCAATTGTATTATACCAAATTACTTGTGGCAAAGTTGGTGCTATGACTATGTTAAAAGCACCCGTTGAACCTACTACGAAAGACGTAACTTGACGATGATCTACGACTAATCTTTTGGCATCAGTATCATCAGGTATACCTAATCCATTCGCTGGTGAATCAAAAGGTGTTAGACGACATTGTATGTATGGATGAATAGCTCTACGCATTTGCTTACCATTACCTGATCTCATCGCTGCTGTGATACGTTGTTTACGTGTGTTTAAGTATCTTCGATAATTCGGTAACATTCGACCTAATCTAGGTTGTGGTTGATTTGTGAAAGTTGTTGTTTTGAATTGATTTGTTAATCTAGTCAATCGCTTCTTTGTTAATTTGTTATTATTACGACGTTTATTGACTTGTTTTATATTTGTATTAAGAATTACTCTAGTCTTTACCATTGTTAAAATATTTGAAAAATAATAACGTATAAATAATTGTGATTAAAATAATAATTGTGATTAAAATAAGGAAAGAAATTTTGTTGAAAACGAAATTTATTTAGTTTTTGTTGTTGTTTATTAGTTTATTTTGTATTATTTTATGTATTTATTCTGGAGACTGATGGTATCGTAGACCAATTCAGCGCTGTCAAAAGTTTCGATGATATAATCTTGTTTTGGACCTAATTTTGAATCCTTAATAATATTGTGTGCATATTTCCAAAGAACATATAATTCATCTGATGTTATATTTATGCCATTATGGTTGTAATATGTTCTTGCATATTCCAGTCCTATATTAAGTGAATTCTGATCCCTAACTACATTTAAACATTCGGCTAAATTCAACTTCGCTTCATCGAACTTTTCATCACAGGCGTGTATATTTGATATTATTCTACTTATCCTTCTCAACAAATCCGGAAAGAAACCCGTAGGTATGACGAAATTACAAATGAATTCGCCAACAGGTGTTTCATCTATTTTGAGATTGAATCCGAATAATTTGGCCAAGTCTTTACCTCCAACACTCTCAAGCTTGGACAAAGTGCCGGCATCCCAACATTTGACTTTTGACCAACCCCTGGCTAATATATATGTATCATCTCCTTTGAAAGCTGCAAATTTTAAATCCTTGAAATTGAAACAAGCCCCATTTGCGCCCATAGTTAGTTTTGAATTACCATGTATTGTATCAGAAGAACCAGAATGTTGCATCAAATCATTATATATTGTAAAATTTTCACCATCTTTCTTATTGGATTGTCGCCAATGCATGTAAGTATCAAAATATCTTTCGACTACAACTGGATCAACACCCATACCTATGTAGTCTGCACACTTCCATAGTAATACAATAAGTGAATGTGATGTATCATGTTCACTAAAATCAGTACAGAGATGTTTATAACCACCTGCATTAATATATGAACCAATGCTTTTGGCAAATCGTTGTCCGATGTTCATATCCGATTCGTTTGTAGCATAAATTGCTGTAAATCCTTTAGTTTCCGGTGTTGCCATTATTTTATTTAATTCTTGGTTTATGTACCTCGTATAAGCCGCGAAATATAAAGTCAAATAACGGTTCCATGACGTTACACCCTGCCCAGCTTTATATGTACTTTTAAAATCTATTGGATTATCATCACCTTCACCTCTTTTATAGTTATTTAAATACTTGATTAAATCATCCACTTTATAACAGTTACCTGTTTTTTCACGATGTTCATAAAGTTTGGCTCCCTTAATTGGTGTAGATTGAAATTTCGGTTGATCTTTCATAAAACATTCTATTGCCAACTTGAAATCTTCGGCAAGATGTTTTATACTATTCCATGTTTTAGCATCAAACGATTTTTCATTCAATGATTTTATATATTCATTAGCGTGGAAATTTATTTCCTCGACGCTCGGAGACATTGCTGTATAATATTCTTCAATAGTTTTGAATTTAGTGAATTTAATGAATCCATTTTGTAACACACGTATTGGTCCTAACAACAACTTGAAAGCTTTGCTCTTACGATGATCTGCTAACTGTGCATATCTTGTTATCCCAGTTTGCAGAGTTTTCAATTTATCTTTAATGTTGTAATAACGTACGTATGACCTTTGAGCCAATCGATGACCAAATTTCTGTAATCGTGGTTGAATTATATACCCATTGCTGATACGAATCTTTGCTTTATTAGTTTGACCTGCAAAATTAAATTTTGGTATATTTGGTAGAGCTGCATCGCGTGCTTCAATTATCATTTCATTATCAGCACTCAAACCATTTCTAATTAATATATCCTCAACTTGTGCTATATCAACACTAAAGTTGTCCTCAGCTAAATCCAAAACAGTATCCATTTGGTCTTTGGTGGGTTTCATATGTATATCTGTGAAAGTGTGTACATTAGCTAGTTGTAATTGAACATCTATAAGACCACCCATATAATTCAAATAACGCTTGCCTACTTCGTCATCATCAGTCGTTATGATTTTGAGCTCTTCTCGATGTCGTGACATGGCCACATATGTATATTCATAATCTTCAATCAAATTATTTTTAATGATGTCACCATTAATGTATAACACTACCTTATCATATGTGCTGCCTTGTGATTCATGTATCGTTGAAGCCAAATGGTATTCCTGTTTGAATTCATGCTTAGTCTTTTGTTCTAGACTTATGAAATGATATTTATTTTTCTTACAATAATGTTGTATACCACTTAGATCCTTAACGGTGTCAAAAGTAACTTTATCTTCCTTGTCTGAAATAATATCACAAGGAAAGTGACCTTTGCAAACTTGATTTAATAATTTACAAGTTGTTTGACCGAATCTAAGAGTTTTATTGTTTTTCCATGGTATTTTGTAACTCATCAAATCATCTGATGTAAAGGACTTAGAGAAATTCTTTAACATAATTTGATAAGGGTCACCCATTATTGTTACGCTATTGAAACCTCCTATTAATGCTAGGAGATAAAAATAACCTTTTGGTAATAATGTATATTCATCTATATATAATTTATCGAAGGTTGCACCTTCTAATAGTTTTAATATAAACACTTCATGAGTATATTTCTTGCCATCTTTCGAATCAAACGTGTTGGTAACTCGGTTCAAAGGTGCTATATATGCGTCCAAACCCTTCAAATCTATATCACGTGTTTTTCCGCATCCTGCACAACCTGATTTAACATAATAACTTAAATTATACTCAGGCGTATCTAAAGCTGTATCTATAAATTCGATAATGGGTTCATGTATTTTATTTTTTGAATCTAATGACTTACGATAGTTCATCAGATGTGCATAATTTACACCGAATGTTAATGTACTTTCGTCATCATCACGTGAAGGATTTATAATCTCTTCAGCGACTTGTGTCACTTCACTAACTGCTTGTTTACGGTCGTGGTCTATATCTATACGTATATAATATTCACTATTATTAATTTTTGATTCATCCGGTTTCATTATGTTTATTGTACCACCTATTTTGTTCAATGATTTTATAATAGTGCTAACACCATCATGTTGTAAACCAAACATTTTGATTATTATTGTATGAAATTTGTCACTTATGTTTTTAATGAATGTTGCATAATTTTGTCTTTCTTTATTAAAAACATATTCATCACCAATATCTATTAAACAAACTTCACCAGTTGGTATAACATGTGCTAAGCTTTTATATTCCATATGATTTTTACATTTGTAACCTATGGGTAATGCACCCTTACCAGTATAATGATAACCCGTGTAATTGAAATTGTTCATATCACACCATTCAGCAAAATGACCCGGTGAATATGACATCTCAACTATACGTTTTTTGTGATCATCATAAGTCATTAATTTCTTGATCTTATTAACCACTCGACCTGTGTAATTACGTTCTCTCGGTAATGATTGCCAAAGTTCTTTATCTGGTTCTATTGGTTGTATTTCTAGTGGCGTATGTGTTACACATAAAACACCACCACCTTTCATATGTGCATTGACATGTTCATCAATAGCACGTTGTGATAAATTCGTCATTATCATTTGACACTGTAAACACCTAAGATCATCGTCTATGTTATCTAACATATCATTTATTGTATCAGCGACGATTTGTTTTGTTTTAATATCATCCATTATAGATTTCAGCTGGTTATCACTTTTGTTAACTGATTCATTTAACCTTTGTTGATCTAACCTAATTTGTATTGTACTATCATGTGTTTGTTGAATTTCGGGTATTTGTATTTCTATTTGTTTCTTATTGACATTCCGTAATTTATTGAAATCCTTCTCGTTATTTGACACGAAAATATATGATTTATCTTTAAATATTTTCAAATAATCATGTGATAATCCGAACAAACCAGTGCCTACAAATGGTAGATAGATGTCTGAACCTTCGGCAAATTTAAGTAATTCATCATTTATAATTCGATAATTTTCATCTGTTTGTTTATTAGCCAACGGATTTAATATGGCAAGTTTAATTCCTTCGAATAACTGTGTGGTGATTGGTAAATCTGATGTCGTGTCATCATAGCCATCAAACATTTGTCTAAATGCTTTAGCTTGACCTAGGCCATCCGTTCTTAATCGATTGGCTGCATTACAATATACTGAATTTTCATTGATTTCCAAATCTTGATAATTGGATAATATGCTGTTGAAACATATACAATCACATTTAACCAATGTATAATGCCCTCCCTTAAGCATAATACCTACATGTTTATCATCATTGGTTATTTTTCTTGATATGTGTATCAACTTACCTTCATTGTACATATGTAACACATAATTGATTTTTAACAATTCCAATTCCTCTGTTAATTCAAATATATCCATCCAATCACCGTCGCCAGATATAACATGATCTGGTTTAAGATATTTCAATAAATGTAAGCCACATTTTCCATCAGCTGGTGGATCATATATCAATTCATGAGATTCAACGTATTCTATTTCCTTATTTGGTTTACCTCCGGTTTCTTTCGAATTAGGGTCCGACGAGGCAGTGTCATTGCTAGCAATAAGCTCGACTGCATCTGTAGATTGCTTTACGTTCTCATATTTGTGATTGATTTTATGTTCATATTTTCGTATTGTTGTGAATGGTGCGAATGTTATTCCACGTGATTTGTAGGTTCTTAATGGTAATGCCGATAAACATCTGAATTCAGTGTTATCTAATCTCATATCGACATCTGTGGTATATAATTTATTTTTAATTCTGTTGTAATTATAGAATGGATTCATCACATTCTTTATGTGTGTGAACATTTCATGGAAGAATTTGGCAACATCACGACCATTGTACTTAAGCTCTTTGAAGAAGCTACTTATTATTTGTGACCTATCTTGACGATTGGCTGCACCTATTAAAAAGATTGATACAGCTATTTGTGGCCATAATGTGAGTGCTGCTACGAATCCTTCCCATATAATGGCATTTTGGAATGTTATAGTTGTTACTAATGCCTGACAAAAGGCTATAAAAGCATTGTATCCAAATTTGTTGTCATCTTGTCTGGAACAGAAGCCTATGGCCTTATCATAAAATTGTCTTGGTACGATTAATGTTTCATGTCCCATATTTTTATCAAATCCTAACATAACTAATCTGTGTAAGTTAGGTATAACACACCATTGTTGATATACGTGTTCATATACATTCTCCCTTTCCATATAAAATGGTTGTGTTTTTAAACTACCTAAATAGTATGTTGGTTTAATTGTTCGGTGACATACAAATTTCAAACGATGATATATTCCCCAAGAACGATCGATTTCAACTGTTACGGCATATTCACCATCAGTTATGACAGTATTAGTCATATAATCCATCAAATTCTTTTTATCGTGTGTATACATGAATGAACTATCACCATATGAAAATTTCGATAAGGTCTTTTTCTTCAACATGCCCACATACATATCTTCTTCTGAATATCGTACTCCATATGCTGATTGTGTAACATATGATAATCTTGGTTCCATTATATCTGGTGGTAGAAATAGATAATGATACATTATATTTAATCCATGTTTTTTCATTATTTTTAAATTGTCAGCGAATGGTATGTCATAAGCCACATCAACTGAATATCCGACCATTGCCTGATAATCACAGTGTTGTGCTCCTTTAGTACATAAACAATTTGATCTATTATTACTTGCTTCTACTAATTGTAGGCCAGTCATATTTTGTTTGAATAGATATTGATTGGTACCTGTTTGTGTATATCGTGATCTCGTTCTTGAATCATCTATTTTAATACAATGATGTGTAGCTATAGATGCTTCACGATGTGCTGATCCTATTTCTAATATATTAAATTGCTTACCTTTTGACACTTTTAATGTTTTATTGATGTCATTATAAGCTTCCCGATTTAATGTTGCTTGAACTGGATGTGGGTTCCAAGTTAAGTTTATCGCTGGTTTGACTACGCGATTTGGGAAGTAGCGTCCTATCATTTCAAGTTGCTCAGTCGTAGTGTAAAATTGCACCTGAATGGCATCTTTAACTGCATGAAGCATACAATTGTGGGCTTCTTCAGTTCTAATGGTAGGTAATTGATCTCCTCTGAACGGCGTTATAACTGTCGTCGACATTGTGAGATTACACGCACTATTAATG
>Ga0075178_1005606_pt1 | contig 8447 bp, 7 predicted proteins | sample JI91814BRNA_FD_77307 | JGI IMG/M metagenome (GOLD analysis project Ga0075178, IMG submission 77307) | Metatranscriptome of wastewater effluent complex algal communities from Wisconsin, to seasonally profile nutrient transformation and... | ecosystem: Engineered > WWTP > Effluent > Algae... | reverse complement strand
TGATCATCCATCGGATGAGGTAATGATTAAACAGTATATCAAAATTGCACTTGCACTGTTTTTTCTAACCGTGATTACACTTGTTGCTTCATGGAATTGGATACCTGCCGGCTGGGGAGAACTCGGCTCTACGATCCATATTATGGTCGGTCTGCTGATTGCGTTTATCAAAGCAGCGATGGTTATCTACATCTTCATGCACATCAAATTTGACAATAAGTTCTTGCGTGCATTTATATTTGTACCGTTGTTTCTTCTCGCGGTACTCTCATTTGCATTGAACGTACTCGGGCCGTAATCAGATGAAAACCAAATTAGTTGGGATTGTGCTCTGGTGCTGTGTTGTGTGTGTAACGTTGGTGAGCTGTTCGAAGAATGATACGAAAGTCGAAGCAGGGAAGCCGGCGCTGGATTTGCCGGTGATAAAGTCAGCCCCGTACATTTCGGGGGTGAATTACGACGGGAAGCAGATTACGTCAGAGGCAGTGAAAGGGAAGTATTGGCTTGCGAGCTTTATGTTTACGAGTTGCGGTGATATTTGTCCTCGGCTCAATTCTCAGATAAGTGCTTTATTTGGTGAATTTAAAGATTATCCTGAGTTGAAATTTGTTTCGATTAGTGTTGACCCGGACAATGACACGCAGGACGTACTCAAAAAATACGCCGAGCGCTATGGAGCAAAGCCGGACAGGTGGTATTTCCTGAGAATGCCGATTGACACGGTGAAGGAATTATCATTAGAAGGATTTAGAATTGCGACACTTGATGCTCCGCTTTCGCACAGTAAGCGTATTGTGTTGGTAGATGATAAGGGGCAAATTCGCGGGTATTATGACGGTCTCGAACGTGAGGATGTCGAAAAGTTGCGCAAGGTACTTCATACAATTCTACCACCTAAACAATAGACGGAGAAGTATATGTTTCAAAGAGCAAGTAAGTATATATCAATTATAGCAGTAGCAGCTTTATTCTGCACAAATGCACTCAATGCCTGTCCGAATTGCAAAGATGCGTTTGAAAAAGGTTCGGTCGGTGCCTCGATAGGCGAGGGGTATTCACTCAGTGTACTGTTTATGATTACCATGATGATGAGTGTTTTGATTGGATTTTCCCTACGAATCTATTATTCAGCGAGGAAGAAACAGCTTTCCTCGACTAATGTTGTCTCTTAATTTCAAACTCGAAGGTAACAACTATGTTTTCTCAGGAAATTGACAGTAAAATCAAGAAAATATCGCTTATCGTGCTTACATGCGCGGGTATTGCGTTTGTTATAGGGTTCTTTGGTTTTCACAATCGGGTTACCGATGTGGGATACCGCCCGACGCAGCCGGTACCATTTTCGCATAAGATTCATTCCGGCACGAATGGCATTAAGTGTATGTACTGCCATACTTCAGTCGAAACGTCGGCTCATTCGCCCGTTCCATCGACGAGTACATGTATGAACTGCCACATAGCCGTCAAAGCAGACAGTCCGCGCTTGAAACTCATTCGTGAAAGCAATGAGAATAATACGCCTGTTGCGTGGAAGAGAATTCACTATCTGCCTGATTATGTTCACTTTGACCACAGTCGTCATATACGCTCACAGATTGACTGTGCTTCCTGCCACGGTAAAATTGAAACAATGGGTGTCGTTTCTCAGGCGAAGCCGATGAACATGGGATTCTGTCTCGATTGTCATCGTAATCCAGTCGCAAATATCATTCCTGCGCGTCCGATATCTGGTATCTTTACCGGTATTAAAGCATCAGCGTATGATTCGACAGCTCCTGCAGTATTAGCGAATAATATTGAGCCGACGACGAAGCCGCAATTTGGATCCTTCATGAGTGAAATTCCGAAACAAGAAGTCGAGGGAATTCCAACGCCGAAGCATCCCGGTATTGGTCCTGAAAACTGCTCTACATGCCATCATTAATTAAATTACGAACACAAGACGTTAAATTTTCAAGAGATTAAACGAATGTCAAATTCTCTACTTTCAGGCGGTAAACGATATTGGAAAAGTTCAGATGAATTTCTGATTGGCAGCAATCAAGAAGCTACTCATCAAGAGTTTTCAGCTGATTATGACAAACCTCCGGTGTTTGAATCGCCCGTTACGCGCCGTACATTTATGGCGCTCCTTTCTGCTTCCATGGCTGTCGGCGCTGCTGCTTGCCGCCGTCCGGATCATAAATTGGTACCTACGGTGAAAGCCGTTGAGTATCGCACTCCGGGGATTCCGAATTATTACACAACTGTATATCAAAATGGCAATGCTGCCATCGGGTTATTGGTGAAAACGACCGAAGGTCGTCCCATCAAAATCGATGGTAATGATCGCCATTCTGCGTCTATGGGCGTGTCTTCATCGAGAATACAAGCGTCGTTGCTGTCCTTGTATGATCCCGACAGAGTACTCCGCCGTCCGCGGATCAAGGGTGGAGATTCGACGACCAATAATGCATTGTCAACCGTCGCCGATGCCTGTAAAGCCGCAATGGCTGAAGGAAAATCGGTACGCGTACTGATTCATGAACACTGCTCGCCAAGCTTATCTGCTCTTCTCGCCGAAATCGAAACCGGAATTCCCAATCTCAAATTTGTGACTCTGCCGGCTACACTTGCCGACGGTACGGCTGCGGCGAATTCAGCTATTCTCGGTGTTAATGGCGAAATGGTACCGGACTTGTCCAAAGCAGATGTGATTGTTTCCGTGGATGCAGATTTGTTGGGTACCGATAAAAATTCCATCTATCATATCCGTAATTTTTCCGCGAAGCGCAAGCCAACCAAGAAAAATCCGGAAATGAATATGTTGATTGCCGTTGAGTCGATGATGTCGCTCACAGGCGCAAATGCCGATTATAGATTCCCGGTCGCTCCGGCGGATTTTGAACAAGTCCTTGCAAGCATTCTCAAAGAAGTACTTGCTGCTAAAGGTACTTCCGCTGTCGGTGCCGGCGTGGCTTCGTCTGTTTCTTCGGCATCTAATGCTCATGGAAAGAAAATTGCCGAAATGCTCCTTAAAGCAGGAGACAAAGGTGTAGTCGTAGCAGGTGCGCATCTATCTGCCAACGCAAATGCAATGGCTCTCTGTATTAATCTTGCACTTGGTTCTGTCGGCGCAGATAAAGCATTGAACACGAATCATGTCCTGCCGAATAGTGGCGTTAAATCCACTGCTATCAATGCACTGCGTGATGAACTCAAAGCTAAATCAGTTGGAGTGGCAGTGTTTGCAGATGTCAATCCGGAATATTCCGGTGACCGTGAAATGAAAGCATTGATCGCAGGAATCGGAAAACGTGTTTCGCTCTCTCAATACGCAGATGAGACGAGTGAGATATGTTCGGTTACCGTGCCAACAACCCATTACCTTGAAGAATGGGGTGATGCAGTGTCTTTCGACGGTACACTCGCTATTCAGCAGCCGATGATTGCGCCGTTGAACGAATCCTCGATTTCGATTGCTGATGCGATGATGCAAATTGCAAAAGCATTGAATCCTGCACTCTTTGCAACGACGGCAACGTATTTTGATTATGTTCGTGCCCGTCATCAGGCGGCATTGCCGAATCAAGCCGAGTGGGAACTCGCTCTTCAGAATGGTATTGTCAAAACTCCTGAAGTTGCTGCTGCCGGTGCTGTGACGGTAAACGAATCAGCCGCTGCACAATGGACGGTAAAAAGTAATGGTGCGATGTCCGGTAAAACGCTATGTCACATACATTTATCGCCGAACGTCCACGATGGAGACATGGCGAATAACGGTTGGATGCAGGAATTACCCAATCCGGTGACCAAAGTCACTTGGGGGAATGTCGCAGCAATGAGCAGCAAAACTGCTGCCGGTATGAATGCTGCAATCGGAGATATGATTCGGATCACGACGGCCAATGGTTCGATCGAAGTGCCTACACTCGTTCAAGAAGGTATGGCAGATGATGTAGTGTCGGTAATGACAGGATATGGTCGCACAGCGGGCGGACAAGTGATGAAGTCGGTAGGTGCAAATGCCTATAAATTACTTGGTGCAGGTGAATCGCTTGGGTATATTTCGGTGACAATGGAAAAGACCGGTGCGAATGAAACACTGGCAATTACTCAGGGACATAATACAATCGACGGTCGTGATATAGTACGTGACTTTACGCTTGCAGATTTTGCGGCAGGTCATACTGAGCACGAACATCCTCTAATCCCTCATGATTTGAGTATCGTTGATGATTATCAATACAACGGACACCGTTGGGGAATGACCATCGACATGAGCGCATGTATTGGCTGTAATGCCTGTACAACGGCATGTCAGGTTGAAAATAACATTCCGTCTGTGGGTAAAGATCAGGTAATCAAGGGTCGTGAAATGCACTGGATTCGTCTCGACCGGTATTACTCAACCGATAAAGAAGGTAATGTCGAAACGCTCTTCCAGCCAATGCTTTGTCAGCACTGTGAAAATGCACCATGCGAGAATGTATGTCCGGTAGCAGCGACGACGCACAGTCCTGAAGGATTGAATGAAATGACGTATAACCGTTGTGTGGGAACAAGATACTGCCTCAACAACTGTCCGTATAAAGTACGTCGATTCAACTTCCTCAACTGGCACAAAAACGAAAAAACACCGATGGATTTGGTCTTCAACCCGGATGTAACGGTGCGTATGCGTGGTATTATGGAAAAATGTACCTTCTGTGTACAGAGAATCAACGAAGCGAAATTCCATGCTAAAGATCATGGTCGCAGCAGAGTAAAGGATGGGGAAGTAATCACAGCATGTCAGCAGGCATGTCCTGCAGGCGCGATTATCTTTGGTGATATGAACGACAAGACGAGCCGCGTGTATGCCTCAAAGAATACAGATGACCGTAAGTTTAGAGTATTAGAAGAGTTGAATATTCGACCTTCGATTACTTATCATGGGAAAATTCGTAATAAAGTAGAACATAAAGCATAAATCAATAATTGCCATTGTTTGGAAACAAACGTAGGAAAGATACATGAACGTTACCGATACAATCAACCAAGATAAAACGCCTCCACACGGACATTCGGGAGCTCCTTCGATTATGCCGTCGGCATTTGAAGAGCCGTTTCGCGAGCCGTTGGTATTAGGAAATCCAACTTTACATGATATTACTGAAAAAATATCGAGTATTCCGTTATTAACTCCTAATCTTAAGTTTTTGATTACCTTATTTGTCTTTGCTTCGATGGCTTTGTGGGGACTTGCGTGTATGGGATACACGATCGCTACAGGTATTGGAGTATGGGGCTTGAATAATCCGGTCGGATGGGGATGGGACATTACGAACTTCGTGTTTTGGATTGGTATCGGACACGCGGGGACGCTGATTTCGGCTATTTTGTTCTTATTCCGCCAAAAATGGCGTACGGCGATTAACCGTTCGGCTGAGGCGATGACGCTTTTTGCCGTGATGTGCGCCTTGATATTTCCGCTGTTGCATACTGGTCGTCCGTGGGTTGCATTCTACTGGCTGACACCGTATCCGAATCAAATGCAGATGTGGGTGAATTTTAGATCTCCGCTTGTATGGGACGTTTTTGCGGTGTCCACATACTTTACTGTATCGCTCTTATTCTGGTATATCGGTCTCGTACCTGACCTTGCGACGATGAGAAATTACGTCAAAAGCAAATTGGGACAAACACTCTACGGTATTTTCAGTCTGGGCTGGACGGGCTCGATGCGTCACTGGCACATTTATGAAATTGCGTATATGATTCTCGCAGGTCTTTCTACACCGCTTGTGCTTTCGGTTCACACGGTGGTTTCGATGGACTTTGCTACCTCAGTTCTTCCCGGCTGGCACACAACAATCTTCCCTCCGTATTTCGTTGCCGGCGCTATCTTCTCGGGATTCGCGATGGTGATGACACTTCTGGTGATTGCCCGCGAAGTCCTCGACCTCAAGCAGTATATTACTCTCAAGCACTTTGACAACATGAACAAAATCATCCTTGCAACAGGGATGATGGTTGGCTATGCGTATGCGATGGAATTCTTTATCGCGCAGTATAGCGGTAATCCGTATGAATCCTCGGTCTTTATTAATAGAGCATCCGGTGATTATGCCTGGGCATATTGGATTATGGTCAGTTGTAATGTGATTTCGCCGCAGATTTATTGGTTCAAGAAGATGCGTCGCAATATTCCGGTGATGTTCGTTATGTCGATTTTTGTGAATATCGGTATGTGGTTCGAACGTTTTACGATTATTTCGACGTCGCTCCATCACGATTACTTGCCGGCAAGCTGGGGATACTACTCACCGACATGGGTTGAAATTTCGATATTTGTCGGTACGATCGGTATATTCTTTACGTTGTTTTTGATTTTTGCTAAGTTCGTTCCGATGATTGCTATTGCTGAGGTGAAAAGTATTTTGCCGACATCGCAGCCCACACATCATCATGATCATTAATTGAACATTGAAAGTAGAATACTATTATGAGCCAAACACAACCTGTAGCAGTTTTGGGGAATTTCAAAGACCCAAATGTACTCATGAATGCCGCAAAGCGAATCCGCGAATCCGGCTATCAGGACTTTGATATCTATACTCCATATCCGGTGCACGGATTGGATAAAGCAATGGGCGTTAAGCGCACGATTTTGCCGTATATTTCATTTGCCGGTGGATTGTTCGGATTTGCGAATGCTATTTTTTTAATGGCGTGGACGGGTGCTGAACACTACAAACTGAATATCGGCGGCAAGCCGTTGTTTTCCTTGCAATTTGCAATACCTGTTACCTTTGAGTTAACGGTATTATGCACGGCAATATTTACTTTCCTCGGCTTGTGGGGACTCTGCAAACTACCGACATGGTATTCGCCGCTTCAAAATGATGCGGGATTTAAGTCGGCTGTCGATGATACCTTTGTCGTGAGCATCTTTGCCAAAGACCAGCGTTTTTCGCTTGAGGCAACAACGAAGCTCATCAAGGATCTCGGCGGGGATGATGTACGCCTTATTGAGGCCTGATTTAATAGTTGATTTTCTAAAAAAGATACTACATTTATTTGAGTTTAGAGGACTTAGAACTAATGGAAGAAAAACCTAAAAAAGGGATACCCTATATTAAAATTCTCTTCGGCATTGCCGCAGCGGTTTTGATTGTTATGATTTTAACCGGACAGAAGACATGGTTTTCCGAGGAACCTCCGGTAGAGTTTCTCTCGGACATGGATACTCAGTTCAAGGTAAAGCCACAGGTTGGTTCTACGTTCTTTGCCGACGGCAAAGGAGAGCGAGATGTCCTTCCGAACACGTTCCCGCGTGGCGGACGTCGCTATCCGTTGGACAAGCCGGATTTTGACAAAGCAGACTCTGTCAATGGTACGAATCCGATTCCTGCATCTGAATTTGTGCTGGCGCGTGGTAAGAATCGTTTTGAAACGATGTGTGCCCCTTGTCATGGCAATGATGGTCAGGGCAATGGAATGGTAGTTCAGCGTGGATTTCAGAATCCTCCGAATCTTCGGGCAGAGCTTACCAAATCAAAGTCTGACGGTTTGATTTACCACGTCATAAGTGCGGGTCAGAATATCATGCCAAGCTATGCCGACAAGCTAACTCCTGTTGACCGCTGGGCTGTCTTGCACTATGTGCGTCAAATGCAGGCAGAAGGCGTAAAAGAAGTGGCGCCGGCGCCAACAAAATAATCATCCTTAACTAAGATTCCCGACATTGAGGTACTACTAATGAATTCAAATTCTCTCCAAGGTTCGCCATTCGTTTCCAAGCTTCAAAAAGTAGCTCTCGCTGCTATCGTTATTGGTGCAATTGGTTTTGCTGCTTCTTTTGCAATGGGTGCCGACCATCAACGCTTGCTTGCCGATTATTTAATTGGATTTATCTATTTCGCCGGAATTGGTGTAACAGCTATGTTTTTCTCTGCATTGCAATATCTGGCACGTGCAGGCTGGAGCGCATCATTGCGTCGTATTGCCGAGAATTTTACCGGGTTTGTGCCGTTTATCGTGATTGGCTTGATTCCGATTTTTCTCTTCCGCGGTGAAATCTTCCATTGGATCCATGAAATCCATACCGATCAGATATTGATGCGCAAAGGATGGTTCATGAATGAAACGTTCTTCGGAATTCGACTCGTATTATATTGTGCATTATGGTACTTAATGTATGTCTATATCATCGGCAATTCCAAAAAACAAGACACGGCATCGGATTATTCTCCTACCTATAAGAATCTAAAACGTGCTGCTCCATTTGTGATACTGTATGCAGTCACGATTACGTTTGCAGGATTCGACCTGTTGATGTCCCTCGAGCCGCACTGGTACAGCACGATTTTTGGTGTGTATTTCTTTGCCGGTAATTTCGTGGCTACGCTTTCGCTCTTGTGTATCTTTACGATTAATCTCTATAAGTCAGGACATCTTAAAGGGTATGTAACGCTCGAACACTT
>Ga0075178_1112027_pt1 | contig 8474 bp, 6 predicted proteins | sample JI91814BRNA_FD_77307 | JGI IMG/M metagenome (GOLD analysis project Ga0075178, IMG submission 77307) | Metatranscriptome of wastewater effluent complex algal communities from Wisconsin, to seasonally profile nutrient transformation and... | ecosystem: Engineered > WWTP > Effluent > Algae... | reverse complement strand
ATATTAGGTTTCGCATTATCAGAAGCTATCGGATTATTAGCCTTAGTTATGGCTTGTATAATACTTTTTACATAATGACATACACAATACAATACTTCATATTAGCTTTGCCTACTATCATATTTTCTTTTGGTTTAAGTGGAATCATATTATGACGTAAAAACTTTATTTTAATATTAATAGCTTTAGAAATTTGTTTTATGGCTACTAATTTAGGATTTACTTTATGATCTTTATATATTGATGATGTATTTGGATTAATATTTTGTATGACAGGTTTAGTTTTAACAGGAGCAGAAGTAGCTCTAGGTTTAGCTTTAGCTATTATTTTGCATAAAAAAAAAAATACTATTGAAACAAAAAAAATGAAAAAACTTAGAACGTAATGTCAAATCCTTGCTCTTTAATTTTTGTTTACTATTCATTTTCATTTCAAATTCCTTCACAAATTTTTTTGTGAAAAAACTGGTGAGTGCCGAAGCGTTTTTTTAGTTGTTTAGTTGTCGCTTCTAAAACATGACTAATGAAAAGGCCCAAAATTTTTAACAATAATAAATGGAACGTCGCAAAATAAATCTACCCCCCCATTTATCCCCTAAAGTTTGATTAATAAAAACTTTAAAGAATATACAGCGTGATCTAAAATCTAGATATAATGAATTTTCTCTTACTCAAGCCGTAAGATATTACTCCGCTTTGATACAATATTACTTTTATTATTTTTCTGAAAAAATAGCTACAAATAGTCTAGTTAGCCGAATTGTTACTGCAATTGAATCAAAAAACTTTACAATTGCTGATTTCTTAAAACTCCATATTCTAAACTCTTTTTTCTATTTAAAAAAACTTATTTCTGAAAACGCAATCTTTCAAGTTGTTTGAACTAATATAAAAAATGCTGTATTTACTATAAATAAATTTCTGGATAACATTATAGCTTACCTAGAAATGAAGGGTTTTATTTCCCGCCCTTGAATTTATCGCTGACTATATTCTACTAATCATAAAGATATTGGTACTCTATATCTAATATTTGGTAGCTTCGCTGGCGTTATGGGTACTTTTTTCTCCGTAGCTATACGATCTGAATTATCAACTAATGCTTTTAGTGTTTTAAATTTTGATTCCCAATTGTATAATGTTATAGTTACTGCTCATGCTTTCATAATGATTTTTTTCTTTGTTATGCCTGTAATGATCGGTGGTTTTGGTAATTGATTTATTCCTTTGATGATAGGTGCTCCTGATATGGCTTTCCCACGTCTAAATAATCTTAGTTTCTGACTATTGATTCCAGCATTTATCTGTTTGCTTTTATCTTCAGTAGTTGAAATGGGAGCTGGTACTGGATGAACCGTTTATCCGCCTTTAAGCGATATCACTTATCATCCTGGACCATCCGTAGATTTAGCCATTTTTAGTTTACACTTAGCTGGTGCTTCATCGTTACTCGGTGCTATTAATTTCATAGTTACTATAACTTATTTGAGAGCTTCAAATATTTATTTATACAAATTACCTCTTTTTTGTTGATCAATTTATGTTACCGCCTACCTTCTTCTTTTATCTCTACCTGTTTTAGCTGCTGCTATCACTATGCTACTTACAGATAGAAATTTTAATACTTCTTTTTTTGATCCTGCTGGTGGCGGAGATCCTATTTTATATCAGCATTTATTTTGATTTTTTGGTCATCCGGAAGTTTATATTTTAATAATACCCGGCTTCGGCGTTATTAGTCATGTACTAGCAACTTTTTCAACTAAGCGCGTTTTTGGTTATGCTGGAATGGTTTCTGCTATAATTTCAATAGGAATATTGGGTTTTATAGTATGAGCCCATCACATGTATACTGTAGGTTTGGATGTAGATACAAGAGCTTATTTTATGGCAGCTACTATGGTTATTGGAGTTCCAACCGGAATAAAAGTTTTTAGCTGAATAGCAACTATTTGAGGTGGTGTAATACGTTGACGTACTCCTTTCTTTTTTGCTGTTGGATTTCTTTTTCTTTTTACAATAGGCGGTATTACCGGTATTGTTTTATCTAACGCAGGATTAGACGTCGCATTACATGACACTTATTATGTTGTTGCTCATTTCCACTATGTTTTATCTATGGGTGTCGCTTTCGCTTTTTTTTCTGCTTTTTACTATTGATATTGAAAAGTAACTGGCAGAGCTTACAGTGAATTATATGGTATGTTACACTTTATAATAACTTTTATTGGTGTTAATTTAACTTTCTTCCCAATGCATTTTTTAGGTCTCAACGGAATGCCAAGAAGAATACCTGACTACCCAGACGTTTATTTCTTTTGAAATCAGCTATCTTCTTACGGATCTTTTTTATCTTTTGTCGGTGTTGGTATATTTATTCAAATGATAGCGAGCTCTTTTAATTATTATTTAACATTAGATATGTTTATATTAAGATTACAAGTTAGAAATACAGAATATATTTCTAAAAAACCTTATCTTCAAACATTTTTTTGTTGACTAAATGATAAAAGAGGTTATCGGGAAGATGTAGTGCATTATATTTTAAATAAAGCTCCAGATTGACAACGTAACCTTCTAAATTAGAGAATGCGTAAATATTTTAAATATTTAAATTGACGGTTCCTAATTGGAGTTATTCCTAAAATCCACAATTTGATTCTTTTAAGATTTTCTCACTACAAATCTTTATTGTTTAATAAAATATCATCAACGTATAGAAAATCATTCTTCAAAAAAAAACGTTAGTTTTTTTTAGCCCATCAAAAAAAAAAAATGACAAGGAAACGCTATTATCTATGCCTGTGATGGGCTTTTTTCTTAATTGATAAACAATACGGAATTAGCAAACTTCCTTAGGTCTTTAGATTTACTAGTTGACCATAAAAATTCAATTAAAAATCGATACAGCCGTATAGGCTATATAGAAACGGTAGCCGATGGAGTCGTCCGCGCTCGTGGCTTATTAAGTGTTGCTTTCGGCGAGATGGTTTATTTTCCTGCGGTTCCCGGCTTAATCGGCTTTACATGTAATTTAAATAAAAATTCTGTTGACATTCTTCTATTTGGTGAGGACAGATTAATTAAAGCTGGTTATTATGTTGTGGGTAAAGGTGCTGGATTAACAGTTCCCGTTACAAAAAAAATGTTAGGTCGTATAATAGACCCTCTTGGTAATACTGTTGATGAAGGTCAAAGACTTGAAGGAACCTTTTATCACGCAAACATAAATATAAAAGCACCTGGTATCATAACTCGTAAAAAAGTTTCTGAACCTGTTTTTACTGGAATAAAAATAATTGATAGCTTAATTCCTATAGGGCGTGGACAACGAGAATTAATAATTGGTGATAAAGGTACTGGTAAAACATCTATAGCTTTTGACACAATTTTAAATCAAAAATATGAAAATGAAAAAAATTCCGCTGATTTTATGTACTGTATTTACGTAGCTGTTGGTCAAAAGCGTTCAAATATTAAAGCTTTTTATGATAAATTAGTTGAATTTGGTGCAAATTATTTTACCGTAATAGTATCTGCTACTGCTTCTGACACCGCAGCAATGCAATACCTAGCTCCTTATTCGGGTTGTGCTATCGCAGAATTTTTCATGTCTCATTCTCATTCTCTTATCGTTTATGATGATTTAAGCCAACATGCTATGGCTTATCGTCAAATATCTTTATTACTAAGAAGACCCCCTGGACGCGAAGCATATCCCGGAGATGTTTTCTATTTGCATTCTCGTTTATTAGAACGTGCTGCTAAATTATCTGATAAATTCGGTGGTGGATCTCTAACCGCCCTTCCTATAGTTGAAACTTTATTTGGTGATGTTACTGCTTATATTCCAACAAATGTTATTTCTATAACTGATGGGCAAATTTTTCTTGATAGAAACTTAGTTATTGACGGTACTCTACCTGCTGTAAATGTAGGTTTGTCTGTTAGTAGAGTTGGTTCTGCTGCTCAAGTTGCTGCGATGAAAAAAATCGCAGGACCTTTAAAGTTAGAATTAGCTCAATATCGTGAAGTTAAAGATTTCGTTAAATTCGGTTCTGATTTAGATGATGAAACATTGAATCTGATTAGAAGAGGTAAATTGTTAACTAATTTATTGAAGCAAAAAAGATTCAAACCTGTTTCTGTTGAAAAACAAATACTATCTCTTTATGCTGCGTTAAACGGTTATTTAGATAGATTTGAAAGTACCCCTGCTGAAGTCGAGACTTTTATTGACAAATTATATTCTTATGCTCAACATTCTTTTCTTTTCTCTCCCCATATTTATATGCTTAGATTTTCAAAATATTTTAACGAATTCAAGTACGAATCTCTAGATATATTACTAGAGTTCTACAGCAACTACGTCTATAAATCCTAATTTTTATAAAAGATGCTGGAGTATACTCCAGTGCTTATAAAAAAATATAAAAACCAATTTTCTGAATTAGCAACTTACGTAGTTAAGTATCTTTCAGATTATCCTGTTTTTATAAATTTGGGTTTACTATGAAACTTCGGATTTGCTTCGTTCATTTTCTTAGCGGTACAATTATTAACAGGTTTTCTTCTATCTATGCATTACGTAGCGCATGCCGATTTAGCTTTTATTAGTATTGAACAAATAATGCGTGATGTAAACTATGGATGATTGCTTAGATATCTTCACGCTAACGGCGCTTCTTTTTTTTTCCTTTGTGTTTACTTTCATATGTTGCGAACTCTATATTATTCTTCTTATTATGGATCCAGAAAAGAAACTTGAATTGTTGGTGTTATAATCTTCGTGCTATTGATAGCTACTGCTTTTACGGGCTATGTCTTACCTTGAGGACAAATGAGTTTTTGAGCTGCTACTGTTATTACTAACTTATTTTCAGCCATACCTTTCTACGGTCGTGAAGTAGTTTATTGACTATGAGGTGGCTTTTCAGTAAATAATTTTACTTTAACTCGCTTTTTTAGTTTGCATTTCATTCTTCCGTTTGTTATATTAGCAGCCAGCATACTTCATGTTTTATTTTTGCATTTTCATGGAGGTAATAATAAATTTGAAATGTTTGTTCCTTATGATAAAGTTCGTTTTACGTCTTTTTATCTTATAAAGGATTTTCATTTTATGATGATTATTTTACTGTTTTATTTTTTTTTTACTGGTTTTTATCCTAATTTTTTACTTCATGTAGATAATTACATTCCAGCAGATCCCCTTGTTACACCCCCACATATAGTTCCAGAGTGATATTTTCTAATATTTTACGCTTTGTTACGTTCAATTCCCTCAAAAATAGGAGGAATTTTGGCTTTATTAGCTTCCATTCTAATTCTTTTTAGTTTGCCATATATAAAACAAAATTTTCAACATATGCAAGAAAAATTTTCAAATTGAACATCTAAGCGCTTTATCTTATATAAAACCCTATCAGATTACTCAAAATTTATTTATGATTTTTCTTACGAAATTTTCTTTTTTTGATTTTTCTTTGTGACTTGTTTTCTATTAGGCTTTATCGGAAGTCAACCTATAGAAAGTCCTTATTTAGATTGTGGAAGAACTTTTACTTTTACTTATTTTTCTTATTTCTTAGCCTTATTATTTTTAAATCGTGTTCTGAGCATAAAAAGAGAAAATGAATAATTTATATAACACTATTTTATTAAGCATCGTTACTAGTTTAATTGTGTTAATTGGTGTTTTAGTAGTGGTTGCCTTTCTTACTTTAGTAGAAAGAAAATTAATAGCAGCCAGTCAAAATAGAAAAGGCCCTAATATTGTAGGCCCTTTAGGAATTTTACAGCCTTTCGCCGATGCTCTAAAATTGATTTTAAAAGAAACGGTAATTCCTTCTAATGCTAGGAAAATATTATTTATTTTTTCTCCTATAGTATCATTATTTTTCGCATTATTATCTTGAGCCTTTATTCCTCTTTCTTATACTGCAGTTATTGTAGATGTAAATATAGCTGTATTTTTTATTTTTATGTCTTCTATTCTTCATGTTTATGGAATAATCTTGGCTGGATGATCTTCCGGATCTAAGTATAGTTTTCTGGGGGCCCTGCGATCTACTGCACAACTTATCTCTTACGATATAAGTATTTCTGTGCTAATTTGTTGCGTCGCTATTTTTCCTAGGTCTTTTAATCTAATTGATATAGTAGAATTCCAAGATCATTCTTCTTATTTTGTTTTTTACCTTCCTGGCGTATTCGTTTTATTCTTAATAGCTGCTTTAGCTGAAACTAACAGACACCCCTTTGATCTTCCAGAAGCAGAATCTGAATTGGTTGGTGGTTTTAATACTGAACATAACTCTTCCTTTTTCGCATTTTTTTTTCTTAGTGAATATGCTTCTGTTTTATTAATGGTATTCTTAATAAATCATCTCTTTTTAGGTGGTTGAGTAGCTTTCAATTCTACTACTCTTTCATTGCTTTTTTATTTAGTGAAAATTTTATTTATTTATTATTTTTTTTTAATGATTCGTTCGACACTCCCTCGTTATCGTTACGATCAATTAATGCGTTTAGGATGAAAAATAATTCTGCCTCTTAGCTTAGCAATGTTTTTCTATTTACTAACCGTGATTCTAATAACAAATTACTTTATTAATTAATGCTTTATAATAATTTTTACGATTTTTTACTTACTTTGTTCTACTACCTAAAATGTCTTTTTAGTTTTTTCCATAATTTTATATTTTTAAACGATTACTTAAATCCTTACACCTTAACTTTTAAAAATCCAAAAACTACCCAAATGTTTAATATAATAATATTATATCATTATGTAATGTCTTACTTATACGGTATCTTAATATTTACATTTATATTCATTTTCCTTTCTTTTTTCCGTTCTTATTTATTTTTTCACTATCATTATCCTTATGAAATAGCTAATAAAGATTTGCTAACTATTTGAGCTGAATTAAAAAATCAAAAAGAATTTAATCCATATCCTATTTTTCTTGATTTAGCTGATCGTGTTCGTTTTTATATATTAAAAAAAAAATTTGAATATTTGAGTTTTTACAAGCGCGATATAAAAAAATCTTTAACTGATCAGATAACTCATGCCCCGGTATTAGAATTTTTATGAGTAGTTTTTCCCGCCATAATTTTAGTATTCATCGCATACCCTTCTTTAGTTATGCTGTACTACAACGAAGCTTATATTGATCCTGTTTACAATATTACCGTAATAGGTAATCAATGATACTGAACTTACGAGTATAACGATTTTAATCTTATAGAAATTTTTAAACGACACATTACAAATCAAGAAAATACTTTTTTTTATAAACTAAATGATACCGTTATCACTTTGACTGATTATTTTTTAAAAAAAGGACCTAATCATTTTAATAAAGAAGTTTATTCAAAACTTCAAAATTTTATTATGAGTAAAGATTTAGATATTGTGAATAAAATTCCGAGAAGAATAAGTGTAGATTGCAATTTAATTATCGCTAAAGATCCAAAATTCTTGCGTTTATTAACTACGGATCAATGTTTAGTAATTCCTTCAAAAACTCCTATTAGATTTTTAATAACTTCCAATGATGTTATACATAGTTGAGCTATACCAAGCTATGGTATAAAAATGGATGCTGTTCCGGGTAGACTAAACCAACAAATACTAAGTGTTCCATTGGTTGGCACTTCCTGAGGACAATGTAGTGAGCTTTGTGGTGTAAATCATGCTTATATGCCAATTGAAGTCAAAGTTTTGGCATTCGGGGACTTTTTATTCTATATAGAATTACGTGCACGTGAAGTTTTAATGCCGTACCTTTGGGAGGCCTATAAATACAGAATAACTTTTATAAGAAAATTTTTAGAAAATATACTTTCTGCTCATTTATCTAGCGAACCTTCAGCATATAAAAATATCTTTCTTTTTAAAGTTCTTTACTTAACCGGTTTTCCTGAATTATATTGAAACAAAGTGGCTTTACGTGTTGCCGATAAAGATTTATTAACAAATGCTTCAAAATATTGATATCAGATCCTTATGGAAACTCATCTTGATTTTGATAGAAAAAATTAAATGAATTTAAACGATTATATTACTAATTATAAAACTTATTCAAATTCTCAATTTAATAAATTCATGGGAATATATAATAATCTAAATTTCTATAAAAAAGAAGTTTTTAATTATATTTTAGATAAAAATAGACACCAAAAACATAGATTACATGTAGTTTCTCCAAGCCCTTGACCAATCTATAGCGCTGCTTGTGCTTTTCTTTTTGTATTGGGAATGGTACAATGAATGCATGGTTACTCTGCTCTTCCCCTTATATGTGGCATTATAGCTTTGATAAGTGCTTTTGTTTTTTGATTCCGTGATATTATTAGAGAAGGTGTTTATATGGGTTACCACACTAAAATAATTAACTCTTGTTTAAGATTTGGCTTCATTCTTTTCCTAGTAAGTGAAGTTATGTTTTTCTTTGGCTTTTTTT
>Ga0075178_1045363_pt1 | contig 8605 bp, 8 predicted proteins | sample JI91814BRNA_FD_77307 | JGI IMG/M metagenome (GOLD analysis project Ga0075178, IMG submission 77307) | Metatranscriptome of wastewater effluent complex algal communities from Wisconsin, to seasonally profile nutrient transformation and... | ecosystem: Engineered > WWTP > Effluent > Algae... | reverse complement strand
CTTTTCTTCTTCTTTTTCGTCCTATTAATCCTTTTAATTTTTGTCTTTTTAATCTTAATCAGCTTCATCTTCTTCTTACAAATTTATATTAAATTATTTCGTGAACAATAACTCAATTAATTTGAATAGTTTCAAAAATTTTTGATAAACTACATGATTTTTAGTAAATTATTATCCAAGGTAGTCAAAATCATCAGGTTGTTTGTGGATATGGTCCATCATAGTTTTGATATGAGTGTTTAAATTTAAGGCAAAGATAGATATTCCATTTTGAAGTGAAGTAACTATGGTGTCCAGATTTTCCTTTTTAAATGACAGAATAATCAAAATTACAGATAATAATTCTGTTAACGGTTTTTATTAAGATTATTCGTCGAGTATTGACATTAAATCATTCATGTTTTGACTTGTGATTTTTAATAAACATGTTTCATCATTTTTGTTGAAAGTCACTGCTGAATAAACAACATTTAAAATTACTTGTATTAATGATGTTTTTAATATGGGTATATTTGATTTTCTAAGATTTCCAACTAATCTATCAAAACATTTTTAATTATGAAAATAATGATAATTGCTCACAGTAATTTTAACCAATGTTATGATGTATCTCATTTGAAATTTTTCATCATAATTTCCTTCAATAACGTCCATAATTTTATCAAAGAATTTTATTTGTGATTCTAAATCAAACAATAAACTACTTAATAGACTTAAAGGAATTAATTTTAGATTTACAAATGGATTTTCTAATTGACCCATCAATAGATCCATCATCCTCTCATTATAACCTAATACTTTGATAGGAAAGGCTTTGTTAATTAAATGTTTATCTTTGCTTCTTTTTAGTTGCTATTTCAATTTTTATTCTATATTGGTTTATTGTTGTGTTTAATTGATATTTCTATCTTGAATAAATGGCAATAAATGTTGTCTTGCTCACAATTACATAGCTTCCTCTTGGACTTCTTGAGGCAACGATAGTAAAAATTCATCTGGACAAGCCACGAGAGTTTCTTCTCTGACTATTGGATCTAATGAGGCCAAAAAAATCATATTATCATTTGCAACATTAATCATATCATTGACTTATTAATTGTTTTAAGATTCTGTTTAATTTTAATTTGACTATATTTGATTAGATTGAGGTTATGTTCTTAAATTTAAAGCTTCTCCATGTTATAAGGCCAGTTCGGTTTGTAAATCAAAGGGTAGTGCATAGAAAAACGTTGGATCTATTTCAGCTTAAGTTAAAAAATCATCAGGTAAACCTAATTCTCAGAAATTTATTCTTTATTCCTATTGATCATTTTCAATCATTTCTTCTTCTATTTCAATATGATTGTCATTTGATATTTCAGTTTCTTAGGGAATTTAATTTTATTATTCTATCTCCATTTGATTCTGTTAATCATGGTTAATGATTTAATCATTATTTTATTCAACTATCTGAATAATGGTATTTGCTTGATCAATAATTTATTGTTCAATTTGATTAAGATTGTTTTACTCTTCATTTTGTACATTATTTTGATTATCCTAATTTATTTGTTGTTAGTTTTCTCCTTACTATTCGATTTATTAAATATTATTTGCACCTTATTCATTTACTCTGATTGTGTTCATTATCTCCTCTTAAATTCTTCTCATATTGTCATTTTATAAAATATTTTCTCTTACTTCCAAATTCCTTATATCAAACATATTTTACAATCTGTTAGCAAAATTATTACGAGCACCATGATCGTTTACGAATATTTGGATGTTATTGTTCAATCTATGAGTATATCCAGATAATCCACCGACTCTGAATCTTTCTTAAAACATTGATAGATTTTGATTATTTAAAGGATTTCTTCTAATGAAAAGAGCTTGAGAATTTTCACCAAGTTTATTTGAGTTTCTTTTCCATTTTTCACAATTAAATTTTTTAAAATTATCTTAACATAAATTGAATAATTCATTGTCGATTAAATCTGTTTTTCCCAAAAAACTCTCCATAATATATTGTTGATAGTAAAAGGAATTTTGGTCTTTCAAAATTTTGTATTTTGTTCCATTTACATTAAGGGGAAATCTAAAAGGATATGTATCTGAAAAATTTTTATTTGCACTAATCTTAACTGCATTACCCTAGTGATAATCTTCAGGAAATTCTTCAACATTTTCAAATCCTATTTCTTCTTATTCAGATTCATCAGAACCCATTTCATCCTCATCCACAAAAGATATCTCTTCAGTTATTTACGAATTTTCTTCTTCATCTTATTCATAAGCCTCTTATGAATTATTACTATCTAATTAATCATCAATATTTGAAGAATAATCCTAAGAATCCTCTATATCTTCATCAAATGACTAATTAATATCCATTTCCTGTTCTATTTCCATGATTTCAACGTCTAAGTCATCATCTGCTGGAGGTTCCTCTATTTACTCCATCATTTCATTTTAAGGTAATTCAATGTATCCTTCATCATTTTATATTGATTGATCTATGAAGGATTCATCCAAATCATTATCTTCACCCGAAATTTCATCTTCATCTTAATCCATATTGTTCCAAGAGTTTTCATTTTCACTTTGTTATTCATCATCAGCAATTTCATCACGTAAATTATCATTTAATTGATGATGAAAAAAAATTCTATCATTTTCTTCACGATCAATAAGATGTTCAATTCTAGAATTTCTATCTCTATTAAATGCCCTTGTATTAATAAATTGATCTATTTTCAGCTTCATGTTTTGTTTTATGTCATTTAATAGGAAAATCTCAAAATTATTATATCTTATAGCCGAAAAAATTTAAAAGCTAAATATCCCTTCTTATTTTTTATTATCTGTTACAAAGGGCCATTCATACAAACTATAGGTAAATGTTTTTGGAGGAACTAATCCAATAGTAACCTCATCCTCGGATTTGATTTCTTATTCATTTATTTTTTGAACGATTTAATTTCTTCTGAGGATATCACTAAAAGCAAAAAGCATAGAAAATTATGCCTTTGAAAGGATATTTTTTGTTTATAACTCACACAATATTTCTTCAATAATATTAGTCATTTTTTCCAAGAAAATCTCATATTCTTAATAAAACTATAAAAATTTTTGTTAATTCAAAAGATAAATAATTGAGCAGCAGAACTCAATCAAATTGAATGTTCCTGAATCTTTTAATTAACTTAAAATCCTATTCATCAAATCTATTTGGAAATCATTGATTTCCCTGTTAACTAATTGAGTGATGGACAAATCCTCTTTTTCTTTAACAATTATGCGCAAATGGGATTCATACATCAATGGTTCCATAAATACTAAGTAACAAGGATGTAGGGTAAACATTTTCTCAAGACAAACAGTTGTAAAGTATTTTTAGACTTTGATATTTTTGATCATGTAAAACATAGGGTATCTTGGTAGAACCTAAAAAAAAATCAAATCTGCCAAAAAGAAATCAGTAAAAATTTGATTATTTTTGAACTTAAAATTTTTTTTCTCCAATTTGTGAATAATTTCTCTTTACAAAACAATGATCAAATCTTTAAGATACTTAGGTAAAATTTTTTTGACTGGAATTGTTTGATCGTCTTTTAATTTTATTATTGTTTCTGATTTTTTCTTTTGAGGATTATCAATGATTTCTTTAACACATATTCTGTCAATAACTTGTTTGAAGATTACGATATCTTCAACAAGACATTTCTGAAAAGCCATCATTAAATTTTCCAATGTCACAGATTTTCCTCTTAAAAATGATTTCATTTCTGATTCGAGTAAAACAGATATAATGTGAGGTTATTTGATGATTACTTCAATAAGGTTTCTGAATGAATCGTACACCTCCTTTTTCGACTCCTCCTTTACATTTTTTATTTCCACTCTTAACAGCAATTTCCAAAATAATACATGTTCTTTTAATTACTCGTTTTCATAAACAATCAATTTTTAGCAAAATTTTTCATCTTAATGACACATTTCTATCAATATGATTAAAATGTTATTCACTAATTTGAGATTTAATAATGTTTACTTTTCTAAATTTTTAGAAGAATTTTTGCAATCTACTAAAAGGAGATAAATGTTTTCCAATACATTTTCTTTCTACTACAAAGAAAGATCATAATTTCTTAGTTGTTTGAAAATTAAACCGATTGATTCTGATACTTTCTCACAATGGTTTTTTTTCGTCATCAAATTTTTCAAAAGTTTAATTAAAAATTCAAAATTTTCATCAGAAATATTTTTTCCTTCAGTCTCTTTTTAAACATATAAATCCATCAATTTCAAAATTGGCACCAAAGAATCTTTCATATTATCTAGTTTGATAAACCAAGATTTATTTTTTTAACTTTCAGATTTTATTCCACTTAGTTGTCTCAGAGCGGAGTTAATGGCAATTTATTGTTCTTTGATGTCTCTTTCTTTCTTGAAAAGTTAAGGGTTTTACCATAAATCAAATAAAATCACATACAATTATTGGAATTTCAAAAAATTGTTAAAAAGATATTTAAAAAGAGATTCTGCTATTTTGTCGATTTATTTTTTCTTTTTGACAAGTTATTATTGATGACTTTCTACCTCAGCTTCTTGTTCTAGGGGAGTTTTTATTGATTCAAAATATTGATCCATTTCTTATTCCTTCTTTTTTTAAAGCTCCAACAAGTTAATTATAAATAATTGAGGATTTTTCAAATCTTGTTTTTTTTGCAGACATTCTTCAATAACATCTTCAGAGAAACCTAATTCTTTGGCTATTTTAACAAGATTTTTTTATGATTTTTTTTCTCTAAAATGATAGGATTTCAATCTTGATGGTTCCAGAGAAGTCAACATGAAATTTAACATCTATTGGTATTCTCTAAAGTAAAATTTAAAGGGATAAAAATCTGTTAATTCAATAGTCATTTTGATTATTTCTTTTGGAGCAAACTTTTTTTTTATCCCAGTTCCAAAATCTTTTTCCAGGTAACTTAGACATAATAAATTTTCAGGCTTTAATTTTCATATAAGCAAATCATAGTTTTTACATTGCTAAAGATCAATATCCGAAACTTTTGATTAATAATCTATATAATCTTAAAGGAAATTTTATTCTGAAATCGCATCTTAAAACCAACGTTCTCTTTTAATTGTCAATTGATTCATTGATTATATGACCTCGAGAATTAAATTCTAAAAGGTCGTATCGAACTGATAAACATAAAGAAATTCTTCCAAAAGAAGGTTTTCTGGTTCTGATTGGATTTTTAATATTATGTGCTTTATTTTTTTTCGCTCCTATGTTGTAAAATCTATTATTTTCTCAATGACTTTGGTTATCAAATTATTGAAATAAAAATCGCATTTCTATAGGAACAATTACCTTATTTATTCGGTAAATTTTGTTTTGGAGTTTGTGAAGTGTAATAAATTCCACAAATTCATTAAATGTTGCAACTCCTTTGCCTTTAAATATGTTAAATCTCCTTCTAACAAATAATTAATTCTTTCATATTCGAAAAAATTCTCCACACCCTTGTAAAAAATCTAGTTATTGTGGTTTTAAATGTGAATCAAAATTTGTCCGAAATCATAGTTTAAAGGATTTTTTATTTTGTTTGCGAATTTGTAAGCTAAAAAAGGTGAGAGTACTTTCTCTCTGATTTTATTAAAATAAGAATCGAATGCAAACTCCTCTAATTCTTTAATAAACCAACTTTCATGAATGTCATCATTGTCGTCTTGAATTTAAGTGCAAATGGTATGAAATTTATTGTATGCATCAATTAATTTTTCAAGTCGAGAATTTTCTTCAAAAAACTTATCAGAATAAAATGTAGGGTTAATCTTCAAATTCCATAAGAAAGATTTGAACAAAGAGTAAATAGTCCCGAATTAGTCAAGAAATTACAAAGTATTAAAATCTAGTTATTCAAAGGGAAATTAAAATTCCTCAATTCATTTCTATAGTTTTGGTTTGCCTGATAACAAAATTTGTTCATATATAAATCTTTTCTGTTCTCTATTCAATTTGAGGAAACTTGAATAAATTAAATTCGATTGATCACATAATTCTTCAATGACATATTTTTTAAAAGATGATAAACTATCACTTTCTTATCTATTTGAATGGAAAAATTTACTTATGTTGCTCTTCAAAATTTTAATTTTAAAAATATCTTCGCAAAAAATCACTTTTCTTTTGAATAAAAAATCAAAAACTTACTTTGGTTCTATTTTTTGTAGTAATTCTTGGTAGTAATTACTCTTTATATAATCGAAAAATTTTCCCAAAAATTTGTTCATATTATACTAGTGCTATTAAAATAAATGGAAATCATCATAAAGTTGATAATCATCTGGTTCGTTCTGGTACTAAAACCAACCATATTTTTTAAATATAACAGAATTCTTTGTATTATTATAGAAATCTAATTTATTTTAAGAACAAGCTATTGAAGAACTTAATTCTGATTCGAACTGATGAAGGTTTCGATAGAATACATCAATCATCTTGGTTATAAATGTTCCTATGGATGGATCAACGTTGATGCAATTCAAGAACTCAGATGATAAATTCTTCAATGTTTCATTGACATAAATAGATAAATATCTCCTTATATTATTACAAACAAGTTCTTTGCTAAGAACCAGATCAAAAATCAATTCAAAATTTGATTCCAATCGTTCTCTAGTATAAATGTTTTTATGATGAAGATGCAAAAGGTTCGCAAATTTAATATAATAACAAACAACATCAAAATCACAAGGAATTTTTTCTCTCAAAAAATATTTATCCATTAAATCTACAAATCCATTATCTAAAAATTTTTTCAACAAACCTTATATGAAATTTTCTGGAATTTCTAGGAACAATTCATTCAACAATGTGATTGAAAGATTAAATATCTAAAAAAAACCTTGATCTTCAGCGACTAAAATTCTATAGTCTTCATTTTCCCAAATAACACATTCTAGAATCTGTCTTGCGATGAAAGGAATTTACAAAATAAGTTTTTGTTTTGCAGGTTGTAAAAAATAAAAAAATAAGGCCTCCATTATTTCAAACAAAAACTGAATGTAACTATTCAATGAGTTGGGATAACTTTCAATTTGATTTCAATATTTTTTATATAAACTCATATGTTTATTAAACATCTCTATTAAAATATCCAGAAATACAATGTCTTTATCCTTATGGATTTCACATTTAATCAAGCAAACAATTTTAGCTAAGGTTGAAACTTTCTCTTCGCAATATTCTTTTTCCAAATCATCTGAAAAATTTTGCATTATTCCGATGATGGCATCCATAATAGCAGAATAATTATTTGGATTTGAGTTACTTTCCTCTTCATCTTCATAAAAAAGCCAAGTTATTACTATTAATTATCTAACTGTTTCTGGATTGAAAATTACATTGAGTGAATTTTCTTCAATATTTTATGAAAAAATTCCTTTTTGAGCGTTTAAAATTTCGTTTGTCTTTTGCAATGCTTTTCAGATAAATGTTTCGACTGCGATAGAATTGTCTTTAGAATATTCCTAGTGATTCAAGTAATTAAACATCGAAACAATTGTTCTAACTTGTTATTCCTCACTGTAGTGAATATTAAAAAAATCTTCGAATTTGACCATATTAATTTTTGATAATTCCATAAAATTTGTCGTTTCAATTATTGATTTTACATGTTCACGAACCTCTGTAAAGGATTTCATTTTTGAAATATAGGCAATTATCATGTTTGAATTTATTGATGCTAATATCAAATTGCTTTGATTAAGTTTTTTTTGATTTTCATCAGGATCTGAAAGCCTTTTAAATAAATTAATTCTCATCTTGATACCCTCCATCAATAAGGAATTTTATGATATTTCAACTCCTAATTAAGAATTTGTTATTTCATTAATTTCCTAATTTATGTCTTAAAATTCTGAAAAATTGAAATTTAATTTTCTTTTAAATGTATTCAAAAACATGTTCTTTTTTAACATAGATTCTGAGAATTCTTTAATGAGAATTTGATGGGGATTATTAAGTGTAAATAATGAAAATTCTTCAGGATTAGTTTATGTCAATTTACACAAATGTATGTACTTTTCATTAGCATAATTAACGTTAAAAAACCATAAATAAACTCAGAAAGTCAGTCTGAATAATAATTCTTGAGGTTGACCGAGTAACATATCTTCACAAACATTTTTGTCAACCGAAAATAAGTTCATTAAAATCTCAAGTGTGATATATATGATATCTAAATCTTAGCAATCTTCTAAAATGAACACCAGTTATTCCAATCCTTTGAACATCACATAATATTTATCGTCTGTTATCAAAGTCAAGAATATGTTGAACTACAACATTTTTTCTGCAAATAGTTTTGAGTATTTTTACTCTGTTTTCTAAGTTTCTTCAATTAAAATCTATTAGAACCCATCAAAAATTTCTTAGAAATCTTTGAAATTTATTCTTTTATGTGCATGATAAAGCAGCATTTATTTTTTATTACAAAAATGCGCTTTTTCAAGAGCAGACATCGAATTGAACGGCTCAAAGTTATATCTGATCGAAAGCGGAATATAGAGTTCTGGTTTTTGGATGGCTTTAATGATTAAATCTTTG
>Ga0075178_1117736_pt1 | contig 8681 bp, 17 predicted proteins | sample JI91814BRNA_FD_77307 | JGI IMG/M metagenome (GOLD analysis project Ga0075178, IMG submission 77307) | Metatranscriptome of wastewater effluent complex algal communities from Wisconsin, to seasonally profile nutrient transformation and... | ecosystem: Engineered > WWTP > Effluent > Algae... | reverse complement strand
CGTGAGCAGTTCGAGCTGAAGACGCACAAGCGGGTGATCGACATCCTCGACTCGAAGGCGGTCACGGTGGACGCCCTCACGAAGCTCGACCTGCCGGCCGGGGTCGATGTCGAGATCAAGGTGGAATAGGGCAGATGTGAGATGTGAGTCATGAGATGTGAGTGACGGCGATGCGGGACCCCCGCATGCAAGACTCACAGCTTACCGCTCACAACTCACAGCTGATGGTCCTCCAGCCTCAACGGCGCGCACACTACGGTGCACCCGGGCTGTGACTACAACGAAGCACTGAGAGAGTCATGATCGGAATCATTGGCAAGAAGCTGGGGATGACCCAGATCTTCGACGAGGCAGGGATGCAGATCCCCTGCACCGTGGTGGAGGCCACCCCCAATCCCGTGACGAAGGTCGTCGCCGCGGAGAAGGAGGGCTTCGCCGCGGTGGAGCTGGGCTACGGCGCGCAGCGCACGGCCCGCGAGAACAAGAAGGGGGAGCGGACGCCCAAGGGCAGCCGCGCGAACAAGGCGGAGCTCGGACACGCGAAGAAGGCCGGCCTCGAGGCCGCCCCTGCCGTGCTGCGCTCCTTCCGCCTCGATGATGCGCCGGGGAAGGGCGCGGAGATCCCGACGTACAACATCGGGGACGTCATCAAGGTCGACATCTTCACCGTCGGCGAGATGGTGAAGGTCACCGGGACGACGAAGGGCCGCGGCTTCCAGGGCGTGGTGAAGCGTTGGGGCTTCGGTGGTGGTCCCAACACGCACGGCAACACGAAGCACCGTCGCCCCGGCTCCATCGGACCCGGCACCGACCCGTCGCGCGTGATCAAGGGCAAGAAGATGCCCGGCCACTACGGCGCCGAGCGTCACACGCAGGGCAACCTCCGCGTCGAGAAGATCGATGCCGAGCGCAACCTGATCTACATCCGCGGCAGCGTCGCCGGTCCGACCAACGGCATCGTGCTCGTCCGCAAGCAGGGCTGACCCAGATGACTGAACCCATGAACCTCGACGCGGCCGCGTACACGGCGCTCGGCACCCCGCGCGATCGCGTGGCGCTCCCGGGCAGCACGTTCGACGGCACCGTGAACGTCCCGGTGATGCACCAGGCGGTGAAGGCGTTCCTCGCCAACCAGCGCCAGGGCACCCACGCCACGAAGACCCGCCGCTGGGTCGTCGGCGGCAACCAGAAGCCGTGGAAGCAGAAGGGCACCGGCCGCGCCCGTCAGGGCTCGACCCGCGCCCCGCACTTCGTCGGCGGCGGCACCGTGTTCGGCCCCCAGCCGCACGGCTACCGCGAGAACATGCCGAAGCAGGTCCGCCAGCTCGCCCGCAAGAGCGCGCTGAACGCCCGGGCCCGCGAGGGCGCGCTCGTGATCATCGACCGCTTCGCCTACGACAAGCCGAAGACGGCGCAGATCGTCAACCTCGTCTCGCGCGTCGAGGCCGAGGGCAAGAAGGTCCTCATCCTCACCGATGGCGCCAAGCCGTCGGTCTACCTCTCCGCCCGCAACATCCCCGGCGTCGAGGTGCGGCCCTACGCCGACGTGACCGCGTACGACGTGGTCTGGTCGGACGTGGTGCTCGTCGAGGCGACCGCGCTCGGGCATGAGCTCGCGCCGGTGGCCGAGAAGGCGATGGACAAGGTGAAGAAGGCCGCGCCGGCGAAGGCGCCGAAGGCGGCGAAGGCCGAGAAGGCCCCGGCGAAGAAGCCGGCGGCCAAGAAGGCGGCCCCGAAGGTCGCCGCCAAGAAGGCGCCGGCCGAGAAGGCCGCTCCGAAGGCCGCAGCCAAGAAGGCGCCGGCCAAGAAGGCGGCCGCCCCCAAGAAGAAGGGGAAGTAACGCATGCCGACCATGATCCGCACCATCGTCCGCCCGATCGTGACCGAGAAGACCTCGGCCGCCTATCAGGCGCGCGGTGAGTACACGTTCGAAGTCCACCCGGATGCCACGAAGACCACCATCAAGGCAGCGATCGAAACGCTGTTCGGGGTGAAGGTCACGGGGGTCTGGACGTCGCAGCAGCGTGGCAAGCCCCGTCGTGTGGGCGGTGCCATGGGCCTGCGTCCCCGCTGGAAGAAGGCCATCGTGACGCTCAAGGCGGGCGACACGATCGAGATCTTCGAGGGCTGATAAAAATGGGTATCCGACAGTTCAAGCCGGTCACCGCGGCGACGCGTTTCCGTTCGGTCTCGGACAACGACGTCATCACGCGTTCGACCCCCGAGAAGTCGCTCACCGAGCCGATCAAGAAGAGCGGCGGGCGCGACAACCACGGCCATATCTCGATGCGGCGCCTCGGCGGCGGCCACAAGCAGAAGTACCGCATCATCGACTTCAAGCGCAACAAGCACGGGCAGGTGGCGACCGTCCAGCACATCGAGTACGACCCGAACCGGTCGGCTCGCATCGCGCTGGTCCAGTACGCCGACGGCGAGAAGCGCTACATCCTCCACCCGAAGGGGCTCGCGGTCGGTGACACGATCGTGAGCGGCAAGGGCTCGGACGTGCGCACGGGCAACGCCCTGCCGCTCCGGGAAGTGCCGCTCGGCACCTCGGTCCACAACGTGGAGCTCAAGCCGGGCAAGGGCGGCCAGATGGCCCGCTCGGCCGGCACGAGCCTCCAGGTGGTGGCGAAGGAAGGCGACTACGTCACGGTCCGCATGGCCTCGACCGAGATGCGCATGATCCACGGCGACTGCCTCGGCACGATCGGCGAGGTCGGCAACGCCGAGCACGAGCTCATCTCGTGGGGCAAGGCCGGCAAGACCCGCTGGATGGGTCGCCGTCCGAAGGTCCGCGGTGAAGTGATGAACCCGGTGGACCACCCGCACGGTGGCCGCACGCGCGGCGGCCGCAACGTGGTGAGCCCCTGGGGCAAGAAGGAGGGCGTGAAGACGCGCAACAAGAAGAAGCCGTCGCAGCGCCTGATCGTCCGTGGCCGGAAGCGCGGCAAGGCCACCCAGAGCTGACCGGAGAACACGACCAATGGCACGCAGCGTAAAGAAGGGTCCGTTCATCCAGGAAGCCCTGCTCAAGCGGGTGCAGACGATGAACGCGAAGAGCGAGAAGAAGGTCGTCAAGACCTGGTCGCGCGCGAGCACGGTGATCCCCGAGTTCGTGGGGCACACGTTCGCGGTGCACAACGGGAACAAGTTCATCCCGGTCTACGTGACGGAGAACATGGTGGGGCACCGGCTCGGCGAGTTCGCGCCGACGCGCCTCTTCCGCGGGCACAGCGGGAACAACAAGACCGACAAGAAGGCGGCGCCCGCCCCGGCGGCGGCCCCGGCCAAGGGAGGCAAGTAACTCATGAGCCGGAAGAGCCGTGAGCGGAAGGAGCGGTACGAGGCCGAGCGCCTCGCCGCGCCGCCGTCGGCGACGCAGCGCACCACGCGCCAGTCGCCGTACAAGATGCGCCTCGTGATCGACCAGATCCGCGGCATGCAGGTGAACGAGGCCCTCGCGATGCTGCAGTTCAGCAAGAAGCACGCGGCGGTGCAGATCATCAAGGTCGTGAAGTCGGCGGTGGCGAACGCCGAGGCGAAGGCCCGCGCCGCGGGCGAGTCGCTCGACGTCGACGACCTCTACATCACGCACGCGATCGTGAACGAAGGGCCGAAGCTCAAGCGGTGGACGCCGGCGGCCATGGGTCGGGCGACGCCGATGATCAAGCGAACCAGCCACGTCGAGATCGTCGTGGATTCGAAGGAAGGGCGATAATGGGACAGAAGACTCATCCGATCGGCTTCCGCCTCGGCGTCTCCAAGGACTGGAGCTCGAAGTGGTTCGCGAGCGCGAAGGACTTCCCGGGCCTCCTGAAGGAGGATGCGCTCCTCCGGAAGTACCTCAAGGCCCGCTTGGGCGGCGCCGCGATCGCCGAGATCACCATCGAGCGGAAGCCGGGGAAGGTCGTCGTGACCATCCACACCGGCCGTCCGGGCGTCGTGATCGGCAAGAAGGGCCAGGCCGTCGAGGAGCTCAAGAACGAGCTCCAGCAGCTGACGGGCAAGGACGTCGGCGTGAACGTCGAGGAGATCAAGCGCCCGGAGATCGAGGCGCAGCTCGTCGCCGACAACATCGCCGCGCAGCTGGCGCAGCGCATCTCGTTCCGCCGCGCGATGAAGCGGGCGGTGCAGAGCGCGATGCGCATGGGCGCGGAAGGCATCAAGGTGAAGTGCTCGGGTCGCCTGGGCGGGGCCGAGATCGCGCGCGTCGAAGGCTATCACGAGGGTCGTGTGCCCCTTCATACGCTGCGCGCCGACATCAACTATGCGACCTCGACGGCCAAGACCACGTTCGGCACCATCGGCGTGAAGGTCTGGATCTTCAAGGGCGAGATCGTCGAGGGGCGTCGTGGCGGCAACTCCACGTACTCCTCCGACGCATAAGGGGGACTGACCAATGCTCGCACCGAAGCGCGTCAAGTTCCGCAAGATGTTCAAGGGCCGCACGACGGGTCTCGCCCACCGTGGCGCGACCGTGGCGTTCGGCACGTACGGCCTGCAGGCGCTGGAGCCGGGGTGGGTCACCTCGCGCCAGATCGAGGCCTCGCGCGTGGCGCTGACGCGCCACATCAAGCGCGGCGGCAAGGTCTGGATCCGCATCTTCCCGGACAAGCCGGTGACGAAGAAGCCGGCCGAGACCCGCATGGGCAAGGGCAAGGGATCGCCGGAGCTCTGGGTCGCCGTGGTGAAGCCGGGCCGTGTGCTGTTCGAGATCGAGGGCGTCACGAAGGAGATCGCCCAGAAGGCGCTCGGGCTGGCCTCGGCCAAGCTCGGCGTGAAGACGAAGTTCGTGGCGCGCGAGGAGGCGCACACCAATGAAGGCTAAGGATATCCGGGAACTGGGTGCGGCCGAGATCACGGCCCGCATCGCGGAGCTGGAGCGCGAGCGCTTCAACCTCCGGTTCCGTGGCGCCACCGAGCCGCTGAGCAATCCGCTCCGGCTCCGTTCCATCCGCCGCGACATCGCGCGGCTCCAGACGGTGCTCGCCCAGAAGGCGAGCGCGACGGAGGCCGCGCGCTAAGGCGCGCAGGGAGAATGAATGGCTGAGACCGTGAGCAACGCCGCCGCCAGCCGGCCCCAGCGCAAGGTGCGCCAGGGGTTGGTGGTGAGCGACAAGATGGACAAGACCGTCGTGGTCGCGATCGAGCGTCGCGTGCCGCACCCGGTGTATGGCAAGATGGTGACGAAGACCAAGCGGCTGAAGGCGCACGACGAGGCCAACAGCGCGAAGGTCGGGGACACCGTCCGGATCGTCGAGACCCGCCCGCTGTCGAAGGACAAGCGGTGGCGGTTGCTCGAGATCGTCGAACGCGCGCGCTAAGGGAGTCGACCAATGATCCAACAGGAATCGATGGTGAAGGTCGCGGACAACTCGGGGGCCAAGAAGGCCCTCGTGATCCGCGTCCTCGGTGGCACGCGCCGCCGCTACGCCGGCCTTGGCGACAAGGTCGTGGTGGCGGTCAAGGACGCGCTGCCGAACGGCACCGTGAAGAAGTCGGACGTGGCGAAGGCCGTCGTCGTCCGCACCGTGAAGGAGACCCGCCGCAAGGACGGGTCGTACATCAAGTTCGACGAGAACGCCGTGGTCATCATCGATGACAAGGGCGAACCGAAGGCGACCCGCATCTTCGGGCCGGTGGCCCGCGAGCTGCGCGAGAAGCGCTACATGAAGATCGTGTCGCTGGCCCCCGAGGTGATCTGATATGCGCATCCTGACGTACCGCAAGACGCGCGGCAGCAAGAACGTCACCCGTCACGAGCGGAACGCCGAGCGGATCTCGACCGAGATCACGAAGGGCGACACCGTGCGCGTGATGCGCGGCGAGAACAAGGACAAGGAAGGGAAGGTGATCAAGGTCGACCTCAAGGCGGGGCGCGTGACCGTCGAGGGGCCGGGCTTCAAGATGCTCAAGAAGCATCGCCGGGCGCGCCGCGCCGAGGAGCAGTCGGGCATCATCGAGCTCCCCCGGACGATCGCCATCTCGAACGTGATGCTGCTCGACCCCAAGTCGGGCAAGCCCACGCGGGTCCGCACGCGGATCGACGTGGACGCGAAGACCAAGGAGCGGACGAAGGAGCGCGTGAGCGCGAAGAGCGGCGAACCGATCCTCCGCAGCCGCTGACCGAGGACTGACCAATGGCGACGACCAAGACGCAGGGCGAGAAGAAGAAGAGCGGTGGCGCGGGCGAGAAGCGCGCCTCCATGCTCCCGAAGGACCACAAGGGTGCCGGCACGCCGGCCCCCACGCCGCGCCTGCACACGTACTACGTGAAGACGGTGCGTGAGCGGCTCATGAAGCAGTTCGGGCTGAAGAACCCGCACCAGATCCCGAACCTCACCAAGATCACCATCAACGTCGGCATGGGCGAGGCGATCAAGCAGCCCAAGGTCCTCGACGCGGTGGTGGACGAGCTCCAGACGATCACCGGCCAGAAGGCGATCCGCACGAAGGCGAAGAAGTCGATCGCCAACTACGGGCTGCGCGAAGGGCAGGAGATCGGCGCGGCGGTCACGCTGCGCGGGGCCCGGATGTGGGAGTTCCTCGACCGCTTCATCTCCACGGCGATCCCGCGCATCCGCGACTTCCGCGGACTCAACACGCGCGCGTTCGACGGCCGCGGCAACTACAGCCTCGGCATCAAGGAGCAGATGATCTTCCCCGAGGTGAACTACGACCTCGTGGAACAGATCCATGGCATGGACCTGACGTTCGTGACCACCACCACCCGCGACGACATGGCCTTCGCGCTCCTGCGCGAGCTCGGCATGCCGTTCCGCGGTGACGACAAGCCGATCGTCGTCCAGGGCTGAGGAGCATAGACACACATGGCCAAGAAGAGCACGATCGAGAAGAACGAGCGCCGCAAGGGCATGGTGGCCAAGCAGGCCGCCAAGCGGAAGGCGCTCGCCGACACCGTCCGCAGCGTGAAGGCGACGGACGAGGAGAAGCGCGCGGCCCAGGTCGCGTTGCAGAAGCTCCCGCGGAACGGCGCCGCCGCCCGCGTGCGCAACCGCTGCCAGATGACCGGCCGCAGCCGCGCCTACATCTCGGCCTTCGGGCTGAGCCGTATCGCGTTCCGCGAGATGGCACTCCAGGGCTTGATCCCCGGCGTGCGGAAGGCGAGCTGGTAGTTCGAACGAGGAAGGCTGAAGGATGAATGAGGCGAGGCCGTACGGCCTCGCCCCCTTCCACCTTGAGCCTTCATCGGCAACCCAACGGAAGCAGGCCGGCGCACTCCGCGTCCGGAACCACTTCCATCCTTCCTACAGGTCCGGAGCGATCCGGAAACCAGAGGAGACCAGAAGCACCATGAGCATGACCGACCCGATCGCCGATATGCTCACGCGGATCCGCAATGCTGTCGGTTCGAAGCATCGCCGCGTGGACATCCCGGCGTCCAAGATGAAGGTGGAGATCGCGCGTCTCCTCCTCGAGACGAATTTCATCGCCAGCTACAAGACGCTCGAGACCGAGGAAGGCCGCAAGGTCCTCCGCGTCGCGCTCAAGTACGCCGGCGGCACCCCCGTGATCCGTGAGCTGCACCGCGTCTCCTCGCCCGGCCTCCGCCAGTACGTCGGCGCCGGCGAGATCCCGCGCGTGCGCAACGGCCTCGGCGTGGCGATCCTCAGCACCTCGAAGGGGCTGATGACCGACCGCCAGGCGCGCCAGCAGCGCACCGGCGGTGAACTCCTCGCCTTCGTCTGGTAAGGAGCCCACCATGTCGCGTATCGGAAAGCTGCCGGTGAACGTCCCGGCCGGCGTCACGGTGAAGGTCGAGGGGAACACGGTCTCCGTGAAGGGGCCCAAGGGTGAGCTCTCGCGCACCATCCCGTCGAACATCTCCGTGAAGCTCGAGGGCAGCGTGATCACGCTCACGCGCCCCTCGGATGAGACGAAGGACAAGTCGATGCACGGCCTCTCGCGGACCCTCGTGGCCAACATGGTCGAGGGGTGCGCGAAGGGCTACATGAAGTCGCTCGAGATCACGGGCGTCGGCTACAAGGCCGAGCCGAAGCCGTTCGGCCTGCAGCTGGCGCTGGGCTACTCGCACCAGATCCAGTACAAGGCGCCGGCGGGCATCAAGCTCACCGCGCCGCAGCCGACGCAGGTCGTGATCGAAGGGGCGGACAAGGAGAAGGTCGGGCAGGTGGCGGCGGAGATCCGCTCGCTGCGGCCCCCCGAGCCGTACAAGGGCAAGGGCATCAAGTACACGGGCGAAGTCATCCGGCGGAAGGCCGGTAAGGCGGGAGGTAAGTAATGCCGGGGAAGCGTGTACCGAAGACGCGTGCGGGCCTGCGGGCCCGTCGCCATGTCCGCGTGCGGGCGAAGGTGGCGGGGACGGCCGAGCGGCCGCGCCTCGTGGTGTTCCGCTCGCTCAAGCACATGTCGGCGCAGCTCGTCGACGATGTGGCGAAGCGCACCCTGATGACCGTGACGGATGCCGGTCTGACGGGGAAGAAGACCGAGAAGTCGGTCGAGGTCGGCAAGCGCGTCGCCGAGAAGGCGAAGGCGGCGGGGATCACGAGCGTCGTGTTCGACCGCGCGGGTTACCAGTATCACGGCCGCGTGAAGGCGGTGGCCGACGGAGCCCGCGAAGGCGGGCTGGAGTTCTAAATGGCTGAACAGAGTGGTGGTGGCGCGCCCGCTGGGCGCGGTCGTGGTCCGGGCGGTCC
>Ga0075178_1957159_pt1 | contig 8685 bp, 2 predicted proteins | sample JI91814BRNA_FD_77307 | JGI IMG/M metagenome (GOLD analysis project Ga0075178, IMG submission 77307) | Metatranscriptome of wastewater effluent complex algal communities from Wisconsin, to seasonally profile nutrient transformation and... | ecosystem: Engineered > WWTP > Effluent > Algae... | reverse complement strand
GTAGAGCTGAAAATCTACCCACAATTGTTTGCTCGCTATTTGGACACGTTTATGCATTTGCACACTGATCACAGCGCTTATACTATTGAAGAACACTTTATACATCAGGTTACACACGCAGTTGGATCGTTGGTTTTACTAACATCAGCTGGCGCAGTATATCTGAGTCTAAAGCTGCTCTCTAGTTCGCGCCTAGGTGTGTGGTTACGAGGACAGAGCATACGTACTGACGCATTCCCGTCGTTAGCTTGAAGTCAAGCATTAGCGGCTTTGATCCCCGATCATCTGTCTTAGCTTCGTTTAGGATGAATTCGGGTGGATCACCGCACTTTTGGAAACACCAGCATTGGTGTGGAGGTTGTGATGCTAATCACAAGTTTTGTGAGTGTGTATATAATGTTGATAGAAGAACCCGAGATTATTTCCGGGCACCGTGTTGTAATAGACCTGTTAAGTTTCTAGTGAAGCGTTTTATGTGTAAGAAATGTGCAAAACAGGAGCCTGTTTGTCAAAAAAGAGTTTTTCAAATACATGATGATGAATATGAACCACAGGGGTTGTTGGATATGACGGTTACTCACAAGGTGGAAACCACGCAGTTGGATAATATACTTTCTGGTCTTGAGACTGCTTGTGGTTCACTCAACGCTTTGAATGAGAATGTTACTAACCAGGTGATGAAACTATTGGGGCCAGCGACTGAATCTGTGTCGATTTTCGTAGCTAAGGCTGCGTTGTGTTTGGCATCCGTTTGGAGGGCTCGTGATGATGTTGTGCTCGTGGTTATGTGTATAGCTCAGTTTTTGTTGAGTCTGGGCGTGACGCATGCTGTTGTTACAGCCTTTCAGGATTTTGTGACAAAGCATGTCACCGATTTAAAACCACAGGCTCCGAATGTTGAAGAGATATTTTATGTTGTCGCTTATTTTATGAATATTGTAACTTTTAGCGTGGCTCCGTCTTTTGCTAGCTTGTCTCATTTTTTTAGAAATGTTTCTTCTATTCGTGTTGTCAAGGATGTGACTGTTGATGTTTTTGGTGTCGTGCGAGATGTTGTACTTTCCGCCATTGATTTTGTCGCTGAGAATTTCTTGGGTCACTCACCTAAGTGGGCGAAGAGGCAATCTTATGACGTGGTTTGCGACTGGTGTGACCAGATTGACGCCCTGTTTGAATTGTCAACAAAACAAGAATGGTCTTTGGATATGCTCGACCGATTAGACGTGTTAACAGATACGCACAAATCTATACAAGATCTGTGGCGTACAACCAAACCACCGGTTAAAGTCGTTGCCATTTTTCAATCGCACGCAAATGTAATGCGTAAGATGTTAGAGGAGGTGTCTGTGCGAGGGGTTCGACAGCTCCCTCGTGCCGAGCCGTCATTTGTTTTGATGCAAGGCCCATCCGCTATGGGGAAGTCTTTGATAACACCTATCGTGGCAACCGACTTGCTTAAGAATTGTGTTGAATTGGGTGCGAACGCAAGTTGGTCTTCATACATATACAACAGAAATGCTGAAACCACCTTTTGGGATGGTTATGCTGGTCAAAAAGTCATCATTTATGATGACTTTGGACAGTACTATGACAGCCACACCGTGCCTAACCCGGAGTTGATGGAAGTCATCCGATTGGGAAACTCAGCACCTTTTTTCCCAAATATGGCTCGTTTGGAAGCTAAGGGCCGGACTCGCATTAATTGTGACTTTGTTGTTCTTACGTGTAATCAAATACCGACGTTAGAGTCAATAGGTTCGATGAAACAGCCAGATGCTGTATTGCGCCGCTTCGATTTCGTTGTGAAATTCTCCATCAAACGTCACTTCCTGCACAACACACCCAAAGGGGCTCCTGTAGTGGTTAATTGGGAGAGAGTTTTGAATGTGCATAGAGACGGAATGTGCGGTTGCAACGTGGATAAAGCGGTTGATGTGTGTCTCGCCTGTTATGAGTTTGATATCTTGCAATGGTTTTCGAACGATTTTGTGCCAAAGAAGACCGCAATTTCATACAATGAATTATTGGATTTCATTTGTGAGCAGCATAAGCGGAAACATGCCATGTCCCAGAAGAGAGTCGAGTACATCAACAAGAGGTTAGCAGAGCGCGATAATTTTGTGGATGCGCCTGCCGCTTCGTATGCGGCGCAAGGAGGAAAACTTGACGATTTGGGACCTCGACTCATTGATGACTTTATCACGGACTTTCAGGGCTCACACAATTTCTATGAACGGGTCAGATTGTGTGCCGAGTACAAGTACACCATTGTAGCGAGTGCACAATTATTGAAAAATTATTTTTCCCATATTTATTTATTCGTTCGCGCTAGTGGCGTGATTGATGACAGTCAGTTTGAACCAGAAGATGGGGAGGCTGTCTACGTACCTCAGATCGGCGAAGAAGACGAAGGTTCTATATTTGAACAATGCGAGAGATTATTGGATTCATGCGCTCTTGCCGTTGGTAGGAAACAACCTGACGTTTGGACACAGGCGCATGAGCGTCGTTATCAGGAGTGGTTGGCCACAGTTACACCAAAACAGTTAAATTTGTTTTACCTATTGAAAACATTCAAAATAGACATAACAGGGTTTTTACCCAAAGAGCAGTATGCCATGCTTCGCAAAATCGAAGCCGATCTTCCACACACATCCCGCGTGGATGACTCTGACGTTGATGAGAGATATTCTACACTGTATACCATTGTGTACCTCCTCAACCAAGAGCGTGCAAGCGTGAATGGTAAAATTGCTGAGAAAACCTTACTCACGTGGCTCGGTGATGACCCTCTATACGAGGGCGTTTGCGATATGGTTGCGGATGGCACTTTAGGTGCTGATTACCTTATCGATTTGTGCAAACAAGAGGGCAAAAGTCCACCTGAATTCCACCCAGTGAGTAAGTGCAGGAGTCTGTTTGAACGCATCCGCACTGAGGTGACTAAAAGGGTTGAGAGCTACTCAAGCAATCCTGTTTTCTACATGATTTCTGCTTTAGGTGCAGCTGCTGTTGCTGGCTTGTTCGCAAAATTTGTCTACCCTCTTTTCAAACCGAAAGAGCTAGTATCTAACGCTCGTGATATCATCAACGTTAGATTGGTTGGTGAGACGTTTAAGAAAGATGTGTTGAAGCACGATGCTCTTCGGGTAGATGAAACTAAAGAGTGTTTGTACATTCGTTTAGACAAGGGTAAGTATCTTTGTGAGGCCGTAAGCTCTTCACCGTCAGAGAAATCGGATTCCAATAGGTCCGCAAATTGGCGCCGAAACGAGAAACAATACTCGCACAAGCAGCACTACACGTCACGCACGCTCACGCCTGATACTTTCGCTGATCCGGGTATATCAGACGTTGAAAAGATAATGTGCAAGAGTATGGTGGCATTGTATAGAGAGAACAATGATGTTCGTACTTTCGGAGGTCACGGTTTGTTGGTTAAAGGGCGCTTGATGCTGACTTTCGAACATCTATTTAGTACACCATTCGAGAAACTTGTGCTGAAGCGAGTTCTAAGTAAGCAAGAATTTGTGTTTGACAGGTCCGTGTTGAAACGCGTTAGTTTAGTGGTTGGAGGTAAAGATGTTGATGCCTGTCTAGTGGAGTTGCCCCGCCAGTTCCCTGCTTCTCGGGATATAGTCGATCATTTCTCCCCAGTTGAGCATTCAATGGACACCCATTTGCATGCTCGTTTAATATCTGTCCGGGGTTTGGGTGACACAGGAGCAATACGCGTCTCGTCTGGTGATGCTATTGCCAGTGATGAGCCCATCTCATACAACCTCACCGCCGATGGGAAAAAACACGTGCATTACGTTAGAAGATCTTATCATCACTGGATGGATACTGCGGCGGGTGATTGCGGTGCTGTACTGTTGCAGGTTGGCACGCATTTACCGCACAAGATTATTGGAATTCATGTGGCTGGCTCACATAAAGATCCCGATGCCGCAAACATAGCATGCGCTATTTCGAGAGAGCAAATTACCAACGCAATCGCGTGTTTCTCGGTCGAGGCAGGGATTAGCCCAACACTCGATGGGCTCGGCGCAACATATGACTTGACCGCCCAGTGTAATATGCTACCGGATTTCACCATCATAGCGAAAGTGGAGGAAGGTGCGCAAGATGCTATCAAATCTATGTTACTGAAGACCCCACTCTTTGAGTGGAACGGTGCTGCCGTGACTCAGCCGGCCGTGCTGTACGCAAATGTTGATGGTAAAGATCTGAAAACCACAATGGTTGAGGCCAAGAATGCGCAGCGACCAATGATTCATTTCGACAAAAGCAAATTGGACATTGCTCTAGCTGAAACAAAACGGAAGATGAACTCTTTTAGGTTAAAAGATGAAGATGTCAACACGCGATGTTTGACCATACAAGAAGTCGTGTTTGGGCGAGAAGGGGACAAGTACATGCCATCCCTGTCTGTTGATAGCTCTTCTGGTTATCCGTGGGTGTTGAAGGTTCGGAGAAAAGGTAAGCGAGATTTTATTGATTTGGACAAGCGTTGGATCTCACAAACTGTTGTAGATGCGGTTAACACGAGGGTTTCCCGAGCGAAGGATAACTTGCGCACCCCGACCATATTTACCGACCACTTGAAGGATGAACGGAGGCTGATCGAGCGGCAAAAGTATATGAAACCACGGTTGTTTAGTGCTGGTCCAATTGATTACACCATTGCTTTCAAGCAGTACTTTGGTGCATATATAGCTTATGTGATGCGTAACCGCATTGAAAACTCCGTTGCAGTGGGTATTAATGTTCATGGAGCGGAATGGACATACCTAGCAGAGCGTTTACTTGCTAAAGGGGATAACATACTTGCCGGCGATTTCACTGCGTATGACTCCTCGCTCAATGGAGAAATGCTGTGGAATGTCTTGGACGTGGTGAACGATTGGTATGCGGATGGCAATAACAATGTTCGTATGGTGTTGTGGGCTGAGCTCGTTGATGCCTTGCATTTGTTTAGAAACACCATTTACCAAGTTGGTCAAGGGAATCCATCTGGCAACCCTATGACAACAATATTAAATTCCGTTTATCAGTACTTGGCCTGGGTGTACGTTGTTGTGCGTATGGGTTTTTCCACGCAAGACTTCGTGGACAAGTGCTTTTTGGTGACATATGGGGATGATAATGTCATGTCGGTATTTGAGAAGTTCCTCGATCCAGCACAACTTGTTGAAGGGTTCGCAAGCATAGGGATGGAGCTTACAGCTGAATCAAAAACCGACACTTTTGGGTATAAAAGAATCGGCGATGTGCGGTTCTTGAAGAGAGCATTCCGCTATGATGACTTGGTGTGTCGCTACTTAGCACCGATGCCCCTTGAACTTGTGGTTGAGATCACGTATTGGATGCACAAAGGGCACCACTGGAGAGAGTTGCAAGCGCAAGTTTGTGACACTTTCGCCAGGGAGCTCGCCCATCATGAAGAGAAGATTTTTGTCGATTTGCTGAAGAAGCTGAGGTTATTCATGCGCGGCAAAGGACTCGTTATGCCGCCTTTACTACAGCTAGGGGCATACCGCCAAAAGATGATATCTGGAGAGGATTATGATTGTGAATTTGTTTTTTGTGTTTAAGAGTAGGGCTAGACCAAGATACTAAATAGCGGTCATCGTGTCTTGTTGTCGGTCCCTACCCAGGATTTTGTCCTGAGAGCAGGGGTTTTCACTCCTATTGTAAACTGTGTGGCTCTTTAAATATAGGCTAGTTTACCCGCTCGTCATCCTCTGGCGTAATTCTACCAGGGCTTAGGACGTTAATACTATGAATTGCTGCTACAAACAATAATCAAGTTCCGGATAGTTCTGTTGGTGTTGCTGGTGCTGAAGACCAGCAGCTTTACCAGAAACAAACTGTTGGTTTTCGTGAGGAAGCGAATGAGGCGACGTTTGGGATAGATCGAGGAATGAATCCCACCGATCATGTTGCTGGAGACGGTCGTGACCATTCTATTATTGATATCTTGGAGCGGCCCGTGGTTGTGTTTGCGGACACCTGGTCTACGGGATCAGCAGCTAACACTACTATTTTAGGTATTTCTGTTATTGACGACATGTTGAAAATTCCTATGTGGACGAGAAAATTGACCAATTTTCGTTATTTTAAAGCTGATGTTGAGTACACCATTTTAGTTAATGCACAGCCTTTTCAACAGGGTGGACTATTGGTTCACTACTTGCCGCCAGCTGATATAAGCGATGGACCTACCTATGCTTCCCTTCCTATGCGCACGTCGCAATACAGCAAAGTTTTGAATCTTGCCGAACCAAGTCCCATAACCTTCAGAATCCCGTATAGCCATCCCATGCCATATTACGATTTGTGTGCTACTGCAACGAATCGTGACCCCAACCATTTTGGACAATTCTATTTAACCGTTTACTCTCCTTTGACTATGGCCAATGTCAACATCACAGTATTGGCGCGTTTTTGCAATATCTCTCTTAAAATGCCTGCGTTTTCTACCATCTATGTACCACAAGTAGGAGGTCTTTGTGATCATTGTGATGAGTCACATACTGTTGATAGCGCATCCCAGCGTGATTTGGACATCATTCGCAAGTATCAAGATGGCACCGTTCGTGGTGTAATTGCGCGGCTCTTTCCTGACGACCTCCAACCTCAAACGGGCGCATCATCTGGGGTAGTTGCTAAACCCAGTGCGCGTACGGGAGTCGATCAAACACAGGAAGCTGCCAACTTGGCTGCAAGCCAGGGTACGCAAACATCATCACAAGGATCATTTCTATCAACTGTTGGCAACTTTTTCGCTAAAGTTGCCTCTGTAGCAGGTGTAGCGCGTATGTTGGCTATACCTGCATCTTGGGCAGTAAAATTTCTAGCTGGCGGACTGAGCGCATTTGGTTGGTCCAAACCCCTGCTCGTCGCTCCGCCTACATTCGTCAAGCATCGAGCCGTGCGAGCTATGCAGAATTCCGATACAGTTGACACATCTGAAAATTTGGGCATCCTTTCAGAAAATAGCATAACTTCCAAATCCTTCTTGAGTGACAATCTAGACGAGATGCATTTTGACAATATAATTACCAATTTTGTGTATTCGAGTTCTTTCACTTGGTCCACCAGCAATGCAGTTGGCACCGTGTTGTATGACGTATATGTCGCGCCGCGCGCGTGTGATTCTACCTCACCTATTATTGACGGTCCAGCAGGAGCTCTCGAATACAAAACTACATATTTAGGTTATGTGTCTAGTTTCTTTGAAATGTGGCGCGGTGATATTAGATACCAGCTGCGAGCTTTTAAAACGTGCTTTCACTCCGGCCGTCTCGCTATAGTTTGGGATCCTGGCTTTACTAGTTTTGCTGCTGCTGATAACACTATTTTGGGACAAGCTTATTCCATAATATGGGATTTGCGCACTCAACATACAACCGTAGTTACCATACCTTACGCTTCTAATTTGCCATGGATCCAGAACCCTTTTTGGGGTATTGGAGATTCGCCAGACTATTCAAAATATTGCAATGGGCGTTTGCGAATCATTGTCCAAAATCCTTTAGTCGCAAACGCGGTTGCCTCGCAGTCGGTCTCAATTGCTGTTGAGATTGCTGGTGCACCCGGTTTCCAATTTGCAGTTCCAGGTAAAACGGGTTTAAACCCTTTTATCAACAACAGCTCTACTGTTAATCAGTATAAAAAACCCTTGTGGATACCTCCCGCCACCTCCACGCGAGCAGTAAAGAGTACCGAAGTTGAACCAATCGAGGAAAATGATAATGCCAGCAACGCATCTTTGGAAACGCAGGACGACGGTGTTACGGATGACGAGATAGACTCACCGTATGTCCCTCAAGTTGGTGATGATTCTTCTGTCACAATCGAAGAGTCTTACATCACCAAAGATATACCCAAAACAAATCTTGTGTTATTGGCTGAGCACACCACGGGTGAGATGATTGTCTCATTTAGACAGTTGTTGAAGGCCTACTCAAATTGGCCTCTCAGAACCGACAGTACGCTCCCCGCTGTAAATGCCAAGTGGACTTCTATAACAAATCCTGTCAAATGTGCCCTTTTGCGTGTGTTCCCTTGGGTCATGAGACGTAAGCCTCTGGTACAAACTTTCCAACCTGGTGTGGACTTCGTGACAACCCCGAGTGTCGACAGAGTTGATGCTGTAGCAAGTATGTTTAACTTCTATAGAGGATCCATGCGTCTCAAAATATTACAAACGCGCGTCGGATGGGGTACACTTGTCGCCGCCATAGAGAACCTGGCACATACCAACTTTCCTGTTGATAATTTAGACCTCTTGCTAGCGCAAACTAATGCCGCAATTTTTGATGGTCAAGAGGGTGTTGTTGAGGTGCAAATCCCTTTTTACTCTAATCTTCCTTATGCTAAAATCGAACCTGACACCACATCGAGTGATCTCACTAAAAACGTTCAGAAAAATGTGTTATATTACAACTCTACCAATGAGTCTCACGAATTTCATGCCGGTTCCGTAATAATGTTTCGCGCCATAGGGGATGATTTTTCTTTTCATTTCCTTCGTTCTCTCCCTCGATTACAGTGTGTCTCCCTAATTAACAACGTTTGGCCTGCCGGGTGACCACACATTATTATAACAATATGTTGTTTGCACTATATCCTTAGTCTTGGATGTTTTACATGTTGTTTTATTGTATTCATATTGCT
>Ga0075178_1026694_pt1 | contig 9360 bp, 4 predicted proteins | sample JI91814BRNA_FD_77307 | JGI IMG/M metagenome (GOLD analysis project Ga0075178, IMG submission 77307) | Metatranscriptome of wastewater effluent complex algal communities from Wisconsin, to seasonally profile nutrient transformation and... | ecosystem: Engineered > WWTP > Effluent > Algae... | reverse complement strand
CGTCGATCGTGGAGTTGCCACAGTCAGCAGTGAGTAGCGGCCTCATGTTCCGGAGGGACGAGAGCTCAAGAGCGAGCGGTCGACCGTCGGCAGCTCCAAGGCAGGCTGGGATTCGCCTGTGATGCGCTTTGCGCAGCGAGGCCGAGCATGCCCCCTCAACGGTCGGGCGCCTGATAGGTACGATCGACCACCTGTCCGGATGAGGTCAGCCACTTGGTGACGAACGTCCTCACTCCGCGATTGTAGTCCGACTTTCCCGTCTGGATCGCCTGAGCCTTGGACTCGACCTTTCGGCCATTCACCTCGAGCAACACGTCGCCGGTCGCAACTCCGAACCGCGAAGCGAGCTGGGGATCGGCGCTCCGCACATACACACCCCGGAAACCGCTCGACTTGCTGACATACGTATCGACGTCCAACTGGGCGAACATCTCGTCCGAGCGCTCACGCAACCGGGCTTCGTCCTCACGCCCGATGTTCACGAAGTTGCCGCTGCGAGTGGTCTCCTGCTGATCGACCCAACTCGAGCCTTGGCCCCGCACCGAAGACGCGCCGCCAGACTCCTGAGCGACGGGCGCCGCTCGCCCCTGCAAGCGCCGCATCTCGGCAAGCACGTCCTGAGGGATGTTCATGGTTGTCTTGATCAACTCCTCCTCGCTGGGCAGATCGGCCGAGGGTCGGCCGGGGATCTCTCTCACGAAGAAGGCTGATTGGGCGTCAGGGGCAACTTTGACCAAGCGAACGACTCCGACCTCCCGTCCATCGGACGCCTTGATAGGCCAGAGACGTGAGGTTCGGCGAGGATCCTTCTCGTCTTCGGACGCCCAGACCTTCTGCACCCTTTCGACTCCGGCACCGGCAACGGGCATCCCACCAGACAACTGGCGTGGTGTAGCAGTAGGTGGGCGAACGCCACCCTGGCCCGTGTTCGGGGGAGTGGTCGGCTTCTTCCCAACCTCAGGCCTTGGTGCAACTCCATCCAGAGGCCGGGTGGGACCTTGGCTTGGGGTGTTCTCGCGAATCCACCATTCCGGGGGCTCTACGTTGGCATCGGGCTTGAAGCGAACGATGACGTGTGTGGCGCCACCCTTCCCTCCCTCCTTCCCGTCGTAGACCAAGGAGACCAACTCGATCACCTCATCCAGCGGCCGAAGCTGCGCAACCGGCTTCTCGGTCTCCTTCTCTGACTGGCTCTGCCCCGGCGGCGGCGGCGGTGGCGGCGGCAACTTGCCGACCAGATTGACTTGGCGGAATCCTGCCCACCAAGATGCCATCGGTCCGCCGTAGGACCAACTCTCCGAAGTAGGCCCTTGTCCGCGCCCCCTGGCCAGACGATCCTTGGCCGACTCCATTCCTTCCTGCTGAGCCGCATTCTGGGTTGCCGGCCTGTAGAGCGGCACCATCTCGTAGACGGCCCAGCCAGAGAACGCCAGCAGGCTTACGGACGCCAAGTGGAGGAGGATCGGCGTGGGCAACTTCATCTGCAACTCAGTTGGTGCGAGGAACCCACCCCGGCACCGGGGCGAGCAGGGCTACGACGGAGTCGAAGGAAGCAGTATTCCGTCTAGACGGAACACGCAAGACCCAGTCTGGATACCCCCTCCTGACCTCGTTGGCAGGGATGGCAGGACATCCCGGGGGACCAGAGAACGCGACCAGGGAGATTCGATCAGGCCGACCACGCCACGGGTGGGCCAAGCAGGCCCACCGGGCGCCAACCAGGAACGGAGTGCCGGCCCCACCAACTGTGACGACTACCAGGCAAAGTGGCTGTAGGCGCTGTTCGCCTCGGCCATCTTGTGCACGTTCTCCTTCTTGGTGACCGCCGCCCCTTGGTTGTTGAACGCGTCGAAGATCTCTTCGGCGAGGGACTTCGCCATGGGCTTGCCACGCTTCGCCCGCGCCGCATCGACCAGCCACCGAATCGCCAAGCTCTGCTGCCGGCGCTTGTTGACTTCACGCGGAACCTGATACGTGGCACCACCGACTCGCTTGCTCCGAACCTCGACGCGAGGCTTGATGTTCTCGATCGCCTTGGAGAACACGTCGACAGGATCAGAGCCTTCGATCTTCTTCACCACCGTATCCAACGCTTCATAGAACAGTCGCTGGGCAGTGTTCTTCTTGCCCTGAAGCATGATCTTGTTGATGATCTTGCTGGCGAGCTTGTTGTTGTGGCGGGGATCGCCCTTCAGGAAGACTTCGGTGGACTTGTAGGAGCGAGGCATCGGAACATCAGCGGGTCAATGACCCACTCGGGCTCGGGAAGTAGCTCAGGAAACTAGGTTGAGGTCGACGAAACCGAGGGCCTGCGACAAACAGCGAAGGCCCGACTCGAATCACTTCTTGGGGCGCTTGGCGCCGTACTTGCTGCGGCTTCGACGGCGGCTTTCGACGCCAGACGCGTCGAGGCACCCGCGCAGGACGTGGTAGCGCACACCGGGGAGGTCGCGCACTCGGCCGCCGCGGATCAGGACGATCGAGTGCTCCTGGAGGTTGTGGCCCTCGCCCGGGATGTACACCGTGGTCTCCTTGCCGTTGCTGAGGCGCACGCGGGCAATCTTGCGCAGCGCCGAGTTCGGCTTCTTCGGCGTCATCGTCTTGACCTGCAGACACACGCCACGCTTTTGCGGACACGCATCGAGGATCGGCGACTTGCTCTTGTACTTGATCTTCTTCCGACCCTTGCGGATGAGCTGGTTGATCGTGGGCATGCTACTACGCGGACCGAGAAATCAGGGGTTGAACAGGATAGAGACTGCAGCAGGGAATGCAACCGCGACCTGGAAATGGCCGAGGTTCAGAGGCCAGAACGTTGGCCCCCCACTTCGTGACGAGCGATGGGCTCAGGCTTTCCCCGCCTCCTCCGAAGGAGGCGGCGGGTCGATTCCTTCGAGGCGGATCACCGGACCGCCCTGGTCCATGAATCCTTGACGGCTGAGGCGACCCACTTCCTCAGCAGCGGCCAACAGGTCCACGTTCTTGCGAACGCGAGTCTTCTGGTAGTTCCGGAAGCCGGTACCGGTCGGCACCAGGTGGCCGAGGATGACGTTCTCCTTGAGGCCAACAAGTTCGTCCCGCTTGCCCGCGAGCGCCGCTTCCGTGAGGACCTTCGTGGTCTCCTGGAAGGACGCGGCGCTGATGAACGAATCCGATTGCAGCGAGGCCTTCGTGATCCCGAGCAGCAGGGGCGAAGACGTGGCCGCCTTCTTGCGCTGAGTGCGCATCTGCGCATTCACCTCGCGGAACCGGAACTTGTCTACGACGGCGCCTGGCAGGAAGTCACTGTCACCTGGGTCGTCGACCTGCACCTTGCGCATCATCTGTCCGAGGATGATCTCGATGTGCTTGTCGTCGATGCTCACACCCTGGGCGCGATAGACGGTCTGGACTTCGCGCAGCAAGTAGTTCTGCACCGAGGTCTCGCCCTGGATCGCCAAGATGTCGTGCGGAACCAGCGGACCGTCAACGAGGGCCTCGCCGGCACGGACGTGGTCCCCTCGGTGCACCCTCAGGTTCTTGCCCTGTGGCACCAAGTGCTCCCGCTCGACCCCGCCTTCGCCCTTCACGATGATCGTGCGCTTGCCGCGGCGCTTGTCGCCGAGCTCGACGATGCCGTCGATCTCCGAGAGGACAGCCGGATCCTTGGGACGACGAGCCTCGAACAGCTCTGTGACGCGCGGCAGACCACCCGTGATGTCCTGGGTACCTTGGATCTCGCGGGGCGTCTTGGCGAGCAACATGCCGGCGACCACCCGCTGGCCGTTCTCGACCTCGATGTAAGCCTTCTCCGGGACCGGGTTGATGGCGAGGCGATTACCGTTCTCGTCCTCGATGATCAGCTGCGGGTGCAGGTCACCCTTGTGCTCGATCATCACCTTGCGCTGCACCTTCGTGTCGGTGTCGCGCTCGATGCGGAAGGTCTTGCCCTCGAGGATGTCCTCGTAGCGAACGACACCGCCGACTTCGGCGAGGATCGGGTTGTGGTGCGGATCCCACGAGCAGAGCGCCGTCGGTTCCTTCAGCTCTTGCCCCTCGATCACGTGGACCACGGCGCCGAGCGGCACAGAGTGGCGCTCGAGTTCCCGGTCCTTGGCATCGATGACCAGGATCTCGCCCTTGCGCTTGAGTGCGATGATCTGGTTCGTTGCCTTGCCCTTCTGTTCGTCGGATTGCACCTCGACCGTCGTCAGATTGGCGAACTGCACGCGACCAGCGCGCTTGTTGCGAATCTCCGACTCCTCGACCTTCTTCGATGCCGTTCCGCCGATGTGGAACGTGCGCATCGTCAGCTGGGTGCCCGGCTCGCCGATCGACTGGGCACTGATGATGCCCACCGCGAGGCCTGGTTCCGCGGTCGCGCTTCGCGAGAGATCCATGCCGTAGCACTTGGCACAGACCCCGATCGGCGCCTCACAGGTCAACGGCGAACGCACCCGCATGCTCTCGCTGCTGACCACCCGTTCGATGCGCTTGGCGATGTCGACCGTGATGAGCTGGTTCTTGTCGACGATGAGCTCCTCCGTCATCGGATCGACGACGGAACGGAGAGCCACTCGACCGCGCACCGAGTCCACGAACGAAACCGCGACCTTGTCGCCCTGGTAGACGGTGCCCTTGTCGACACCGTTCTCGGTGCCGCAGTCGTCCATGCCGATGACCACGTTCTGGGAGACGTCGGCCAACTTGCGGGTCAAGTACCCCGAGTCGGCGGTCTTCAGGGCCGTGTCCGCCAGGCCCTTGCGAGCGCCGTGGGTCGACGAGAAGTACTCGAGGACGCGCAGCCCCTCGCGGAAGTTGGCCTTGATCGGCTGTTCGATGATCTTGCCGCTCGGCTTGGCCATCAAGCCGCGCATGCCGGCCAGCTGCCGGATCTGCTCGACCGAGCCACGCGCCTTCGACATGACCATGCAGAAGATCGGGTTGACGTAGAGCTTCCCGTCGCGAACGTCGTTGCGCAGTTCGCTGAGCATGTCTTCGCCGATGCGCTCGCGCGCGTGCGTCCACGCGTCGATGACCTTCAGGTAGCGCTCGCCTTCCGTGATGATGCCACGCTGGTGGGCGACGTGGATCTTCTCGACCTCCTTCTGGGTCTGGGCGATGATCTTGTCCTTGGTCGGCGGAACGACCATGTCGTCCTTGCCGAAGGACAGACCCGCGCGGGTCGCCGCCTTGAAGCCGGTCTCCTTGAGGTTGTCGAGCAGGCGCAGCGTGGGGTCGCGTCCGAGCAAGAGGTGGCAGTCGGCGATGATGTTCGCCAGCCCCTTCTTGTCCAGGTCGTGGTTGTAGAACGGCATCCCCGCCTCGAGGATCTCGTTGAACATGATCCTGCCGGCGGTGGTCTCAACGGCCGACTTGCCGTCCGTCTTGACCGTGTTCCCCTGATTGCGGATCTCGACGCCAGCAGCGAACTGAACCTTGATGCGGGCGTGGATGTGGATCTTGCCCATCGAGTAGGCCATCCACACTTCGTCGCGGCTGGCGAACAACTTGCCTTCCCCCAGTTCCCCAGGGCGCGACAGGCTCTGCCAGTAGCAGCCGAGCACGATGTCCTGGTTCGGCGCGATGATCGGACCACCGTGCGCTGGCGAGAAGATGTTGTTCGTCGACAACATCAGAGTCGACGCTTCGATCTGCGCCTCGAACGACAACGGCAGGTGGACGGCCATCTGGTCGCCGTCGAAGTCTGCGTTGTAGCCAGAGCAGACCAGCGGGTGGATGCGAATCGCATTACCCTCCACCAACACCGGTTCGAACGCCTGGATGCCGACGCGGTGCAGGGTGGGCGCGCGATTGAGCAGAACCGGGTGGTTCTGGATCACTTCCTCCAGAATGTCCCAGACTTCCTCGTCCTTGCGCTCCAGCATCTTCTTCGCGGACTTGATCGTGTCCGCGTGGCCGAGCTCCTTGAGACGCCGGATGATGAAGGGCTGGAACAGCTCCAGCGCGATCACCTTCGGTAGGCCACACTGGTGCAGCTTCAGGTCAGGGCCGACGACGATCACGGAGCGAGCCGAGTAGTCGACGCGCTTGCCGAGCAGGTTCTCGCGGAACCGCCCCTGCTTGCCCTTGATCATGTCGGTCAGCGACTTGAGCGGACGATTGCTCGAGCCGAGGACCGGGCGCCGGCAGCGGTTGTTGTCGAACAGTGCATCGACGGACTGCTGCAGCATCCGCTTCTCGTTGCGAATGATGACCTCAGGGGCGTTGAGATCGAGCAGCTTCTTCAACCGGTTGTTGCGGTTGATCAGTCGACGGTAGAGATCGTTGAGATCCGACGTGGCGAAGTTGCCGCTGTCGAGCGGCACGAGCGGGCGCAGATCCGGCGGGATCACCGGAATCGCATCGAGGATCATCCACTCGGACTTGTTGCCCGAATCACGCAGCATCTCGACGGTCTTGAGGCGCTTGATGATGTCCTTGATCTTCTGCTTGGACTCCGTGCGCTTCAGGTCCTCGCGGAGGGACTCGCTCAGGGTGGGCAGATCGAGGCGCCTGAGGAGTTCGCGGATCGCTTCCGCACCCATCCCGGCCTGGAACCCCATGCCATACTTCTGCCGGGACTGACGGAACTCGTCTTCGGACAGGAGTTGCTGCGCCTTCAGCGGCGTGTCGCCCGGTTCGATGACGATGTAGTCCTGGAAATAGATGACCTTCTCCAGGCTCGCCGTCTTCAGGCCGAGCAACGTCCCGAGGCGGGAGGGCATCGCCTTGAAGAACCAGATGTGCGCAACCGGCGCAGCCAGGTTGATGTGCCCCATCCGACGGCGTCGGACGCGACTGTGCGTGATCATCACGCCGCACTTGTCGCAGGTGATGTTCTTGTGCTTGATGCCCTTGTACTTGCCGCAGGAGCACTCCCAGTCCTTCTCCGGACCGAAGATGCGTTCGCAGAAGAGTCCATCGCGCTCGGGACGGTAGGTCCGGTAGTTGATCGTCTCGGGCTTCTTGACCTCCCCGAACGACCAAGCACGGATGTCCTCGGGAGAGGCCAACCGGATCGTCACCGAAGCGTAGTCGTTGATCTTGTCGTAGATGGGCTCGACCATCGTGCGCCGCCTGTTCTGTGAGCCAGGTCGGGGTAGCCGACCTGGCAGGTATCTCTAGGGAATGCTCAGGGAGGGGAACCGGGACCTGCAGCTCAGCCGGGCAGGACCTGCTCAGCTGCACCACGCTTGTGCAGCTCGATGTTCAGACCGAGACCCTTGATCTCGTTGCACAACACGCCGAACGAGACCGGCGTGCCGGGCTCGAGGATGTTCTCGTTCTTCACCATGGCCTCGTAGATCTTGGTGCGGCCGTCGACGTCGTCCGACTTCACGGTCAACAGTTCCTGAAGGATGTTGGCAGCGCCGTATGCCTCGAGAGCCCAGACCTCCATCTCGCCGAAACGCTGCCCACCGAAACGAGCCTTGCCGCCGAGCGGCTGCTGCGTGATCAGCGAGTAGGGTCCCGTGGCACGGGCGTGGACCTTGTCGTCCACGAGATGGTGGAGCTTCAACATGTAGAGCGTGCCAACCGTGACTCGCTGGGTGAACTGTTCCCCGGTGCGGCCATCGAACAGGATCGACTTGCCGTCCTTGGCAAATCCGGCCTTGTGCAGAGCCGCTTCGATGTCGCCTTCACTTGCGCCATCGAACACCGGAGAGACGACTTGCCAACCGAGCTTGCGCGCGGCCCAGCCGAGGTGCGTCTCGAGGATCTGGCCCACGTTCATGCGGCTCGGCACACCGAGTGGGTTGAGCACGATGTCGACGGGCGTTCCATCTGCCAGGAACGGCATGTCCTCACAGGGGAGGATCTTGCTGATCACACCCTTGTTGCCGTGGCGACCAGCCATCTTGTCGCCAACGGAGATCCGGCGCTTGGTCGCGACGTAGACCTTCACCATCTCGAGCACGCCTTGCGGCAGCTCGTCGCCGCGCGAAAGGCGGTTGACCAGCTTGTTCTTGTCGGCCTCCGACTCCTCGACACGCTCGCCGAACTCCTGCAGGACCTGCATCAGCGCAGCGCGCTGCTTGGCATCCTCGTTCTCCTCGGCGACCTGACGAACGCGATCACGGATCGTACGCAGGTCGAGGATCAGCATCTCCTCGTTGACTCCGAGCTTCTTGCCCTCGGCCGATGTCACCGCCGCACCGAGGATCTCCTTGGCGCTCTCGAGCAGACGCTTTGTGCTGGCGCGGAACTGCTTCAAGAACTCGATTTCCGCGTTCTTGATCTCCTCCAGGTTCCGGGTGCGCTCGTTCTCGGTGAGGTTGACCTTGCGGCTGTACTTCTCGGCGCCGATAACGATTCCCTCGACACCGGTCGGGACCTCAAGCGAAGCGTTCTTCACGTCTTCGCCCGCTCGGCCGAAGATCGCGTGCAGCAGCTTCTCTTCCGGCGTTAGCTCGCTCTTGCTCTTCGGCGCCACCTTGCCGACGAGGATGTCCCCAGGCTTCACGCGCGTGCCGACCCGGACGATGCCGCTCTCGTCCAGGTGACGGAGCGCCTTCTCGGAGACGTTCGGGATGTCGCGTGAGAACTCCTCGCGCCCGAGCTTGGTCTCGCGGATCTCGATCTCGAACTCGTCGATGTGGATCGACGTGTACACGTCGGCCTTGACGAGGTTCTCGCTCAGCAGGATCGCGTCCTCGTAGTTGTAGCCATCCCAGGGCATGAAGGCCACCGTGACGTTCTTGCCCAGGGCAAGCACGCCTTGCTTCGTCGCCGCCCCGTCGGCGAGGACCTCACCGGTTTTCACACGCTGACCGAGGTTCACGATCGGCGTCTGGTTCTGGCAAGTCCGTTCGTTGAGTGCCTCGTACTTGCGGAGCTTGTAGACCTCGTCGCCGACCACGATCCGGGTTGCGTCGACCGCCGTGACGACTCCGCCCTTGCGCGCCCGCACGACCATCGACGAGTTCCGGGCGACGATCTCCTCCATGCCGGTCATGACGACCGGGGCATCCGAGATCAGCAGCGGCACCGCTTGCCGCTGCATGTTGGACCCCATGAGCGCGCGGTTGGCGTCGTCGTGCTCCAGGAACGGGATCAAAGAAGCCGAAACACCGACGACCTGCTTGGTGCTGACATCCATGTATTGGACGTCCTTGCCTTCGACCAGAGCCGGATCGCCCTTGTAGCGGGCGATGACGCGCCCCTGCTCGTCCCCGACCAGACGACCACTCTTGTCGACCTCCGTGTCGGCGGGAGCCAGGACAGCGCTGTTCTCTTCGTCAGCTCGCAGGCGGATCACCTCTTCGGTGACCTTGCCGTTCTTCACGACCACGTAGGGCGTGGTCAGGAAGCCGTAGTCATCGAGCGAGCTGTAGATCGCCAGGCTGGAGATGAGGCCGATGTTCGAACCTTCCGGCG
>Ga0075178_1955680_pt1 | contig 9651 bp, 1 predicted proteins | sample JI91814BRNA_FD_77307 | JGI IMG/M metagenome (GOLD analysis project Ga0075178, IMG submission 77307) | Metatranscriptome of wastewater effluent complex algal communities from Wisconsin, to seasonally profile nutrient transformation and... | ecosystem: Engineered > WWTP > Effluent > Algae... | reverse complement strand
GTAACATTCAACAACATAGGACATTGTAATATTCTGAGGAAAATGATCATCAAACCATTTAAGATCACTAAAATAATCACCTTCAGCAGTTTCTGAAAATCCTAAAAATACTTTAATTTTTTCTTTGTCATTAGTAAAATCTTCTGTTAAACGTGATGAAATTGCACGTTTCATTACTGGAAGAAGTATATGTAATATATTATCTTTACCCATTCGTTCACAACAAGATAGAACAATTGATAAATCATCTTTTGGTAATGGAAATCTATATTTTGGTCGAATATTTGCAAACATTCTTCCTTCGCCAAGTAGACCTTGAAGAGTCTCAAGCAATGATGCAACATGCTTAAGTTTAACTTCATCAATAATTGCTCTAGCACTAAATCCATTTGACACTAATTCATCATGAAGTAAAACATCTTCAGCATATTTAACCAATTGCATTTCTCTCATATCATCACCCAAATTACCAACAACATTGCCACCTGTAGCAAGGATAAATCCTAATAATGTTTCTGTTGATTCAATTGCTTTTCGAATTGCCATTTCATTTGATCCAATTTGATGTGATATTGCTCTTACAACATCAATTGGTAATATTTCCTGTGGAAGTTTCTTTGATAATAAAGATATAATTGTTGTTATTGAACCACCAGATGCTGATGATGCAGAAGAATTCATTGAACTACCTGAAATATCTTCACCAAGGAATTGAAACAATGGAATCTCAAGATTAATTAATGGTTTTCCACCAACAAAATTATTTGCAAGGATTTCTTCTGCAGAATTAAAATCATATCCTTGTACAGCTAAACAGCGATCCTCAAAAGATCGAAGAATATCACGCTCAAAATCATATGCAATTGCATTTGTTTTACCAAATCTACGACTTGATATAGAAGTTGGCGCAGAAGCATGAACACCACTTGGATCAAGCGATAAAGCTACTTCAAATGCTGCTTGAACAAGTTCATTATGTCTCTGACCAAGAAATTGTTGTAAAGCTACAACTACAATACCTTCATCCTGTTCTGAAGGGAAACAAAAACATAATGGTGTTTCCATTGTCATTTCAACATTTAAAAATTGTTTAAATGCCCCTTTATCATCACTTCTTAAACATCCAAATTGTCGAACAAATGGTAAAGATATATTCCAAACTCTTTGGAAACCTTCAAATGCTTTTTCAATATTCCTTTTATTTGATGCAGTTGTTGATGGTGATGACGAAGATTCACTTAATGTAATAGTTGATTCATGAGATAATATTACATCTCGTATTGTCATTTCTCGTGCTTGTTCTCTTGATATTTTTTTATTATATTGTGAATGAAGAAATGATAACCATTCAAAAACGGAAGGAAGATCTCTTAAAGGACGAATTTGGGGTTCAAATTCTAAAAAGTATCGAAGTAATGGATAAGTTGAAACTTCAACAGGTATTTGACGTAAACTATCACAAAAGTTATTATATGAAAATATTGGGCGGAATCTCCAAAGTAATGCTTCATTAGCATTATCTGTTTCATATTTACTTTTTATTTCTGCTTCAAATGCTCCAACTTCTTCATCTGATTCGCCAATTTTAAGGAATTTTTTATGTTCTTCAGCAATTTTTTGTTCAATTTCATCAAGTTTTGAAAATGATGCAATCGAACGACTAATAACTTCTTCCCAAGCAAGTCGACCTTCTAATGTATATAAAATTGGTGTATTCTTAGATATTGTTTGTGAAGCAGAAGCCCCTTCGCTTGAAGCTTCTTGTTGTTGCTGCTGTTGTTGTGAAACAATATTATTTAATGGATCTTTGATCATATTATTTAATGAACAATGAGAAACCATATTAATATCTTCATCTGAACGGCCAATAAATCGCCTTAGTGATGCCCAATCATTTTCCAATCTTACTTGGATAAATTCACAAGCTTCATGTTTAGTTTTTGGTAATGTATTTTCAGATATAAAAGTTTTATTTATTGTTCCCATGAAATTGGTTACCCAATGATTCTTTTCTTTTCCTTTAGATGTTGATGAACCACTTAGTATTACACCTACTAGCATTGCAGAATGCATTAATATTCTTTGAATTCGTAACTGGAAAGGATTAGATGTACGTGCAGATGTACTAATCGTAGTCACATCAGTAGCAGATGAAATATCAGTTGGTGGTGTGCCAATACAATACCCTCTTTCTGATAAATCTTGAATTATTGTTTTTTGAAATAGTGAAGCACCAACATTTCCAATATCTTTATTATTTGATAATAAATTATGACCTTCTCCACCAATAGATGCTCCACATGTTGCACATTTAAGAATTTCGGTTGGTCGTCCACATTGATCAACATAAAATGGGTGATCATTTGGACATGTATACCAACGTCCTCCAAGAACTCTTTGAGCCATAGATGATGCATCTTCAGGCATTGTTGGAAGATATCCACCGATTACTCTTTCTAAATGAAAAATTAGATCTGCAAGTAAATCAGATGGATTTTGAGAACTTAAATTTAAATTCTCAATAGATGGTGATAAATTCGATGATCTAAGGAGTATCCATACACAAACATGTGCAACAACACGAACTAAAAGAACATCATGAGATGAACTTTCTGGTGTAAGTAAAAGTGGATGATTCTTTTCTATATTTAAATCATTACTTTGTTCAATAAATCCTCCTGAAAAAAGAAGAATCATAGATGCCTCTTCTCTTGAAAGAATCATTTCTGATTCATTACCTGATCCTGATTTTGTATATAATGACCAAATCCATTGTCTAACAATCGAACAATTCTTCCATGTATCACTTTCAGAAAAATTTGGTAATAATGGTAATAAATGCATTTCATGAAATACAGCTCCAAGTAAATTAGATCGAAATTGTCTTAAAGACATTATTCCTTCTGATTCTACTTGACCAAGTAATGTATTCAATGCTTCAACATTTCCATGTGATATTGAGTGAGCAATAGCTTCTGCAACTTTATCATACTTATCAAGTACTTTGAATGGATTTTCTCTTGGTAATCTATTGCTACCTAAAAATCTTTGGAATCCAATATCATTACTATTTCTCCATCTTTGAATCCATTCTGCATTTGCTAATGGATTTGTTTGAAGAGTTGTTCTAACAAATGCCAAACCATCTTGTGCTGCAAGTTTTTTTAAAAGTAATAATCTTGCTGGCCTTGATATCTTCTCTGACATCATACCATTACCACCAATAAACAAACTATTACATATTTTATCAACACTTGATGTTATAATTTTTTCTTTTGTGAATATACAAGATGCATATTGAGAAATTGCTATTCTTACTAGTGCAATTGCGTCCATGGTTTCAAGGCAATCATTAGCATTATGGTATTTATTTTGAGTTCCATCAAGTCTTGAAAGGGATTGAATTAATCTTTCAACATTTAAAGTGTCAAATTTTAAATGGCCAGAATGATATTGAGATAAAAATATTTCTTCGGTAACTGTTATATATGTTGATGCAAGTAATGATTGTACAAGGTCACCTTTTGTTTTTTCCATTTCTTCAGAAAATACAATTTCTAAAGCTGATCTAAAATTAGATTTTATTGATAATCGGATTGTTTCATTTATTAAAGAGTTTTGGTCAGAATGTGAAAGAATAAGTTTTCTAAGCAATGTAACTCTTGCTGCATCTGTGATTACAACTTCTGGAATTGTTAAAGAAGGACGAACAGAAACCAAGCGTAGTAAATTTAAAGCCATTTCATCATTTGAACATATATTTTGAATATGCTTAATTTCTATATTATTAGTTTGCTGATCATCAATTGATGATGATGACGATAGTGACTCTGCAGATGATGTTCCTCTTCCAACTAGAACAAAACTATTTATATACGAACCTAAAAATGATCCTAATATCATTCGAAATCTTTTTGTTGCAATTAGCATTAATGCATCAGAAACTTGGCTATTGAAAATATTTTGCCTTTTCGATTGCTTTAAAATTTGTTCTTCTTCTTTATATTTTAGCATAGAATTTAAAACAGAAAAAACAGATTGTAAAGATGTAACTGAGTCAAGTGTTTTTGATGACCATATTGATTGCATTGCAGATTTAAGAATTGATTCATCGATATTTAATGTTAAACCAACTCTTAGCACTAAACTTCGTTCAACAAGAACAATTCTCCATGATTGTTGAATCTTTTCAAAATCAGCTGGATTAATGGTATCAAGTAATTGATCAACTAATGGAGATGCTCTTTCAACACATGAAGCCCATGTTTTGAGATCATTTCCCCATGATTCCAAGCATGGATTAAAATATTTAATCAAACAATGAAGAAGAGTTGACTCTAAATTCTCAAAAGTTTTCAAATTTTGAATTGCTTGAAGAACGGCCGATTGACGGATTTCAGTTTCAGATACATCAGGTCCAAATGCATCCATTGCCCGAATACAAATATCAAATGCTTCTTGGCATCTTCTATCATGGAATCTTGCATGAACTTTAGCAAGGTTATTTAAACACTCATCATTATTTTTATCCTTATTTAATATATTATGCCCTATTTTTAATATTTCAAGAAGCAAAAGACCTTTAAGTTCATGAGGTACACGATATGTTGGAAAGCAACGTAGAGCAGCAACATCATGAACGTAGTTTTCAATAAACTTTTCTGATAAAATACCTGATACACTTTTTTCGAAATTTAATAAATCAAGCCTTCGCTGTATTGCAATATCAGATTCTTCTCCTTCACGTTGAGTTGCAGCAGCAGTTGTTATCGATTCCATTACACTGCAAACATAATAACTAAATGGAAATTTAGATGCAAAATGCACACCACCAAGCCCATCATCTTTTACTTCAATTTTTGAAGCACCAGCACCTGAAGCTTTTCCATCTAAATATGAGCTGGATGATAAAGCTAAAAGACCAGGAAGTCCAATAAATATTGTTGTTGACATATCTTCGAAAGATCTTCTAAATAAATATGACCATGGAGTATCTGAATTAAATATCAAAAGATTTTCATTTCGATCCATATGAGCCAATATTGGCGAAAGAGCAATTGAACATACACGAACAAGTTGACGAATAAGAGATGCACGAAATGTACCAACAATTGCTAATTCATTTGGATCTTGAGCAGCTTTTATAAGTCCAAGTGTGCTACAAATATTTTGTGGTATTAATTTTAATGCATTTTCAAGTGATGATCTTAAATCTGAAATAAACATTGGACTTTCCATGCATTGTAATAATGTTGAAATTTGAGCTCGAACATTTGCATTTGTTCTTTCATATGAATATGATAAATTTGATAAAGCATTTCGAAAACTTTGAAGTAAAATACTTTGAATGCCTAATTTATCCATTAATTCTAACATTGAATAATTCATCATTGCTTGTGGATCATTTAATACTGAATCGTCAGATCTTGAAACACTATCGAGATATGCATAACGCCAACGTCTATCAAAATCAAATGTAAAGCTTGCAGCACCATTGCTTTCAATACGAGGAAGATGAAGAACAAATATAATATGAATAAATCCAGAATTAAGTGAACTGTTATTATTATCTTCATTGGGTAAAAGATTTCCACCAGATTTTTGAATAATTTGATGATATCCTTGCATAAATCTAGCTCGAGACATTTCACAAATATATCTAGCATGTTCAATTCTATTAAATGATGAAGCTAAAGGATCACATTGGACAAGAAGTACGTTAACAATTTCTTCTTCATTCTTTTTATTTGTATCCTTAATTCCAATTAAAGTATTGTTAAAAAATTCATCAACAAGGCGTGTAAAGTCTCTTTCAGATCCAAGTTCATGTAACAATATCTGAGAAACATTCCATTTTGCTTTTGGAATATTATTTATTGGTTGTTTCATTTCTCTTTCATTTAGCAAATGTTGTTGTTGTTCATTTTCTTTAATTTTCTCAGTATCAACATTATCATCTGTTATTTTATTAATAGAAGAAGTTGATGAGTCTTCAATAATTTCTTTAGGTTTATTCATTAAGTCTTCATTTGGAGGAGGTGTACTTATTCTTTTCAGTGTTAAAGACAATGGAGATAATGTCATTGATTGTAAACAATTTAATGCTTGTGAATCCATTGTTGCATGTGTCATTACACAAGCCTGTAAACCAAGTTCATCAATCCAAGGAATATTTTGGGTAATTGCAGAATTTGAATCAAGAGATAAACAACTCTTAAGAAATGAATCTAAACCATCATGAGATTGCTCTTTAAAATAAATATGAGCAGGATCAATTCCATATTTTTTCTCAAATCGATTCGATAAAGTCAACAATCTACAAGCTGACTCAGGAGTTGTGCACCATATTAACATTCGTAAGGCAATACTTAATGCATTTTCAGAAAGTGCTGAGAGTGTTAGCATTGCAGATGAAGTAGAAGTCTGATCTTCTAAAAATTTTTCATTTTGATTTGTATTTAATTTACGAATTTTATCAGCAATCATGAATGATATTTGTGCTAGAGCAGCTAATATATCATAATGAAATCCACAGAAAGATCTCTCTGCTTCTTCAGTTAATGAGCCAAAAGAATCATTTGAGTTAATCATGCCAAGATAATCACGAACAAATTCTTGAAGCTTTTGAACAAGAACTTTTTCTTGTGGTTGTAATGTTTGTTGCCTTTCTAAAACCTGTTTTTCAAACCTATTAAGAAGAGGAGGCGCTAAGCGAGTATATGCTTCTGCTTTTTCAACTATAACAGCAACACGAAAATTCATGGCAATGGCACATAATTGACTGTGTGTACCAAAAGCGAGTCTAACATAAAGCTTTCCACCATATTCAGTATAATGCTGATTTAATAGATCATAAAGTGATTCATAAAGAGATTCACAATGAACAAGAACAACAGGAACTCCTTCAGCCATACATAATTTAATTCTTTGAATATTAAGACAAATTTGTAAATCACTTTTGTCCATTGGAAAATCACTTCCAAAAATAACCTGAGTTTTTTCATGTGATAAGATATCATGATCAAATAACATATTTAATCCACTATAGCTTTTTGATAATACCATTAAATGTCTTGCTTGTTTTACTGAGCTTGAAATATTTTCTCTTATTAAATCTATTACATATGTTTTTGAATGATCCGATGATGATGATGATGATTTTGAATCTGTAGTTATTGATGATGACGATTTTTCATTTGTTTCATTATGGAAATTTCGTAAATCAAGAAGTAAATGACGTTCAAAAACACCAAATACCCAATCTAAATCTTGTGGCCTTCCACCAAAATTTCTTGAAATTGATTTAGCAATAATATCATTTAAACTTATTTCACCTTCAGCAAATGAATTCGATGAAACCATCATATCGATCATTCTATTCATAGCATAAAAATCACGAAGACCCCAAAATTCTGCAGCAGGTTGTTTTGAATATACTTCGGAATATGCTCCTGCCAATGATCTTAAATACCCTTTTAAGTTAGCATTTTGAACCATACCTTCAGCAGTAATAGAAAGATCTTCAACTGTTGGCGCAGGGCGATAAAGATGAACAGCACGATTCATTTTAGATGCATCCAATGCCCAATTTGAAATTCCAACAAGAGCCTGGTCACGATCCTCATCTAGTACTTTATGAAGAACTTTAAGTGGAAGATGAGGGCTTTGTTCAGCTAACCCAACTTCATCAAGAAGCACAACAGCACATGTTTTTGGTGATTCTCTTTTATATCGTGCAGCTGCCTCAAATGCTTTTTCAATTCCTTCACTTGTTGATAATGGACTGCATTGATAAGAAAATACTTCAACAGCAGGGAGTGAACGAAGAAATTCATTATCAGATGCATCTCCATTAAGATTAGATTGTATTAGTCCCATTGCTAAACTTTTTGATGAACCTGGTTTACCAATAACAAATAATGGAATTGAGTTTAATATTGATACAAGTATCATAAATAAATTTTCACAAAGCGCTTCATTTAATGCAATACCCTTTTCAATTTTCATATTTGAAACAAGAGATTTTTGCATTGATGTAATAACTTCATTAAATGTCCTCTCATCAGTTATTTCAAGAAATGCAGCTCTAGGTCCATAAACTGCTGGCCATGTATATGAATATGTTCCATAATAAGTTTTTGTAGTTGCTGGACGAATAGGAGCTTGCATTTGTGACCATTTTTCAACAATTCTTGATCTAAATTTTTTTCGATCAGATCTTCCAAGTCTTGCATGATAACAATATGCAATAGATAAAATAACTGATTGTCGAACAAATGGCCTTGCTTTTGGGCGAACATTAAAAAAATCTGACAATTCACATTTTTTTAAATGATTTGCAAAGTGTTCTCCAAACCAACGATAAACCTTTACACATCTTGCAACATCTCGTAATGAAGCAACACTACGTTCGCCTCCATGAATTTCACGAACAAATTCTTGTGCACAACATATTAACTCGGAAAATACTTCAACAAATTCTCCAAATACAGTTAAAGAAGTGCTACCATACTGAGAGGTTTGCTCAAATCTCCCACCAGATTCTGCAGCCTCAGCATTTGCTGCATATCTTGTTCTTGCTGCATTTTGGGCTTCTCTCAATGTTGCAAGAGTTTGTCTGAGTTGGGTGGCCCTTGCTGCTAGATCAGCAGGTAATACTGCTTGTGCACCAGTTGGTGCATTTCCAAGAATATTTCCAGTTACACCAATTGCACCTAGATTTCCACCAGGAATAGCAAGATCAGCAAAATGGACATAATATTGGTATCCATCATCCCATCGAACACCAACAGGAGGATTTTGTCCAGGATTACAACTAAAAAACTTCAACCATTTGACCAGCAACACATTTAGAATCATATTCATAATCAGTTGTTGGATGAAATACCAAGCGAGTTCCATTTGGTAGTTGAACTCCTTCTTGTGGAAGGGGAGTCATTCCAATACCTTTGTTTTGCTCCTCTCTTTGCTTCTTTTGTTCATTTAATGAGGACATTCGATCAGCTTCTTGTTCTTCTTCAGAAACATAAATCCCAAGCATTCTTCTAAGCATTCCACGAATATAAAGAGCCTCAGTTGTTGCAGATAAACTACCAAAATCAAATACATGATCAACTGTTGCTTCAGGAAGTGGATGAACACGATAAACAAGATCCTTTAGTGGATCTTCAATACCAGAACCAATATTTAAAGAGCTATCAAATGCTTTTTCACGAAAATTCTCAAACAATAAACCAGCCATATTTCGATCTTCTTCATCAACTTCAATTTCTTTATAAACATATTCCCAACCAACTTCTCTTATATGTGATTCTTCATCACTAACAATTTCTTCTTCATATTCATCTGAAATAAAATTATTATCAGAAATAAATTTTTTATTTGGATTTGATTTTGATCCTCCTGGGCTTGAGCTTGAACTTGAACCTAATATTGAACTTGAACTTGGTATATTACTTGATTTATTTTTATTATTTGCATTCATATCCTTTTGCTTTTTCATTATTCTTTATCTTTACAAATTTGAAATTCAAATTATTTAACACACAAAAACAATAATAAAATATTTATATGTTAACTATTTTTTAATTTTTTTTAAAAATGAATAAAATAATTAAATGAATGAACAAAAAATAATAAATTTAAATATAA
>Ga0075178_1950342_pt1 | contig 9724 bp, 13 predicted proteins | sample JI91814BRNA_FD_77307 | JGI IMG/M metagenome (GOLD analysis project Ga0075178, IMG submission 77307) | Metatranscriptome of wastewater effluent complex algal communities from Wisconsin, to seasonally profile nutrient transformation and... | ecosystem: Engineered > WWTP > Effluent > Algae... | reverse complement strand
ATGCAATCAAAGCAATACCTCTTTAATAAAGTTGAGTGTCTGATATTTTTTTTGGATCATATTTAAATTTGATTGCCATGATCAAATTTTGTCTTTGACTATTCAAATAAAGTGGCACGAATATTTCATCGTTTTCCAAATTTTTTTACTCAGATAACTTGCATTTTACCCATGTAAATTTCAATCCCTTCAAATGATGCACCATTTCATCAGATAACTCAAATCCACTTTTATTCCATTTTACTCCTTCAATCCATAAATTGTTCACTAAAAATGAATCCTCATCGACTTGTTTTTCATCAGTAAAAGAAATTTTCATTTCAAGTTCATCCATTGATAATTTATTTTTTTAAGCAACATATTATCTAGTGGCTGTAATAAATGCTTCAGGGAATAAAAATTCTCCCAAATTTACTCCTTTTCTTTGCCAATCTTTAAGATTAACTAAAGGCTAAAGCTATGCTATTCTGTTCTTAAAATCTTTAATCCAATCAGAAAAACCTAAATTTGTTGGTATAACGTATTTCTTCCAGAATTTAGGTACAACATTTTAAAGAATTTGTTCGGCCAATTATTTTGTTTCTTAAAGTGGTAGTGAAGTTCCATCACACATATCTTTGACGCTTTGAAGCTATCTTGTAACAATTTTTAATAAATTTGCAGATGAGGTTATTTCTCTTTCTAAAAATCTAAAAAGTGGATTTGAAATAAGTTCTTCATTTCTTTCTAATTTTTACAATTATCCTGGTAAAATATCTAAATAAATATTTGTTCGGTCGCTTATTTCTAATAAATGTTTTCCTTTAGAATCACCATCATCTTTTTGAGTTTTTTATAATGAAGTTATTGACTCACTCTCAATATCTTATACTTTGGCAAGATTTTACTACAAATCTTCTAATTTTTTAATAATAAGAAGATCATCAGCACTACTTGGAAGACCAGCCCAAATTGGACTTTCTAATTCTTTTAAATTCATGATCCAATTATGATAATCATTGTATTTGATGGCATCAGGATGTTTGACTATTCCATTTTTATCTTAAACTAAAGTGTTTTTTGGATCAAATGCTTCCTCAGTTAAATATGTATCAATGATACTTTTCAGAATCTTTAAATCAAATGCATTGTCAATTTTACCTCCGTAAATATTGTTTGTTATAATACTTCTTAGGGCTTCAAATGGGATGTTTTCTAATTATAAATTTTATCTTGCTTCTTACAAATCGATATACTCATCAATTATATCCATTGCACATTTCTAATCTGCTTCTGAAAATTCGTATTTTTTTTGACCAACCAGTTGGTGTATATCTAAGTCTTTCCATAATCACTGCATGAATCCAACTTAATAAAAAGTGTAATCTGCATCTTTCTGGAGGAAATCTATCACTTCTTTGAGGGGTAAAAACAGTATTGTATGTTCTTTTGACTGTTGATTTTACACCATCTGGAAGTTCAAAGATGAATTTAATTGATGATCTTAATAAAGTCATAGGAATTTTATCTGAAAATTCTGTTAATAAAAATAGTCTAAAATTAACATTAGGCCTCATTCTAAATAGATCTTATTCTAATTCCTTTAACCAGCTTGGAGCAAGATGCACATTTTTTAAAATAACCCAAGATCCATTTTTGGCTGCGCTATCAATCGATTTGTAAGCTAATTCAAATCCTTCTGCAGATCCAATAGCAACATCATCGTAAGATTTATTCAATTATTTAGCTAAATCATAAATTTTGGAAGATGGATCGAAACCTGGAGCTGAAGAGAACAATATAGCTGAATTTTGATCAGCATCTTCTTCTACAGTGACTTTCAAATTGAAGTAATTGGATTCTAAAAATTCTTTTCCCAATATAAAATCGACAAATTATTTGTATTTGATTATGGATTTATTTGGTTTGAATATGTTAAAGATTATGAGTTCAATAATTTTTTTAGTAATTTCCTTCAATAATTCGTTTGAAGTATCTATTCCCATTTAATCGAATTCGACGAAATCCCAGAAATCAAGTTCGATATAAGTTGGCTCAGATTTCAGTTTAAGCCATTTTTCTTTATTTGATCTAATAGAATTAAGTAAATTAGAAAATCCTTTTCGAATGGACAAATCTTCAATCATAATCAAAGCCGAAGTAGTCATATCTCCTAACAAATTTGTTGGTAATGTAGTTTCAATTATTTTACTCGGTAGGAAACTTGCTCTAAATAAATCAGCTATTTCATTACCATATAATTTCTCTAATTTAACTTATGTAAACATTAAAGCAAACAACAATTTATCTTTTTCCATCAATGAATTAACAACTTTTTCATAAACTTTTTTAAATAATTCATCCTCTATAACTCTAATTCTTCTTTCAGAATCATCCTTAGCAATACTTCTAAGGTTATCATTTTCAGTCAAAATCTTCATAACAATATTCATATAGAACTTTAAAGAATATTGGTACATCATATTTACATTTTGAGTTTTCTACAATAGGAAATATAATTTGGAAGAAATATTTGCTAAAATAACATATTGGGTTATAACCTCCTAAATTTCTTACAAAATAATGTCTGACTTGCTCATTTCTTCTTCGATATGGGTGGCTTCTTTTTTAATGGTTTCTAATTTCAAAATCATTTCATCGTTTTCCAGAATATTTTGACCTTAAGAACTTGAAATCTCATTAAGTAAATCATCTTCCAATTGACGAAGTTTAACTATAAATTCTCCTTATAATTTAAGTAAATTTATTCTTTTTTATTCCACATCTGGTCTTTCGTTTTTTAGATATATGTTTTTGAATTGATTTTCTAGAGAACTTTTAGTGACTGTAAAATTGACAAATGTCACTCTTGAACATAAATCAGGAGTAAATTTTGCATTGGAATTTCTTGTGATCATAAAAAGTTTGAAATCTTCTTTGAAATCTATCTCTTAATCTCCTACTCTGATAAGTACTCTACCTCCTTATTTAGTAATTTCTTTATTTAAAACTGAATTCAAAATAGGTTCAATTTTTTCAACATCTTAAATCAAAATAGGTAGACCGAATCTAAGAGCCGTTTCTAATTACTTCATAAATCCAACATCAATAAAGCTTGTTCTTATCAATTGTTTATCTCTATTTCCTTCATCAAATAAATTTATCATAAAATCAAACGCTTAACCTGATGGATCTATTATCAATGGATATCTATTAAATCTCTTTAAAATAATTGCATTTTATGTGGCCAAATTATCTGATGGAAGTCCTTTTCTTTGCCATAATATTCTATCTGAAGGAACTGATAAAAACTCAATTAAAGATATTTCCTTTCTATAATCAATTTTTGACTTAGTTAAATATTCCTTCCATGTATTTATTAATAATTCTCTATAAAATTATCCGAAAAATCCAATATAAGTTAAGAAAGCTGCCGAAATAAGAACATCACCTAATAAAGTCTTGAATTAAGATCCAAAATCTTTAGAACTTTATGACCATCTTACTTTTTCTGAACTTAGACCCATGAGTAAACTTTCTGCTTTGTTTATTTTTTTTGAAACATTTTCCTTTTGAATTTTTAATTCTTCTGTTTGTTATATTAATTCTTCGTATTCCTTTTAATAATGTACTATATTTACTTCGAGTTCTTTAATTGTTGTTTACAATTCATTAATTTTATCAACTAATACTTGGTTTTCTTCATTCATTGCTGCTATTTTTTCTCTTAAAGGATCCACCATATTCAATATATCTCTATAACTAATTTATGCTACTAAATAATTGGCTAAACCTATTGCGGCTTTTGAAGCCTTTTCAATATCTGTCAGTGCCTTTTTTAAATGTGTGTTTCTCGCCTCTTCATCTTTATCTGGTCCCCATAATTATTATACTATCAAATCTATTGTTTTTTATTTTACTTTTTCTTTATCCAAATCAAAATTCTTTACAGTTTCTAAGAAATTCAATTCTTTACAAGCTTTTCTTGTGGTTTCCCAATCTGGTAATGTGGTTTTTTTCTTGATTAATGCGACAACTGTATTCATAGCTTTCTATACAGCCGGAGGTGGATTCTAATAATTTGTCAATTCTCTAATATCTGATGGTTTAATTTTATCAATCTCTTCTTTTGCCTTTGTAAGAGCAGGAGCAGCTCCATCTAACTTATCCTAAACTATTTTGGATTCTTTTTGTATCAGTTCTTATTTAGCTTATGCTTCTTCAGAAATCTTCTTTGATATTTAAATTTTTTCATTTGCCTCGTTTTTCTTCTGAATAATCAAATTCAATTTTTCTTCAGCCTATTAATTTTTTATTTCTAATTCTTCATTAAACTTTGCAAGATCTTTTTTCAAATTCAAAACACTATCTTCAGTTTCTTTAAGACTCTTTAATCCTTCACTTAAATGGGATTAGGTTTCATTTAGATTATGTTATTTTTCTTACCATAATTTAATGAATTATCTAATAAAGTCGATAAAGTCTCTTGGAGTTACGTAATTGAATTGCTAAGTATTTGCTCTTAATTTATCATTCAAAATAATGATACTTTCGTGTATTTTTACTATCAAATCTACAAATACAGAATGATCCTATTCTTTTGGACAGTAATGTTCAGTAAGTTCACCAGCTACTTTATATAATGCCGTCATAGGCCAATCTCCAAACCAATCAATAACACATCTATTAAATATGGCTGGAGAACTTGCAGTTCTGTTAGAAAAATCAGGATTAGCTGGGTTCATTGTAAAAACGACATGAAGATTTCTTTATACATTTGAAGTAAATATTTAATAAATTTCTTCGTCTGTTTCAGTTACCTTTCCATCTTAACTCTCTTTATAATTATTAATCAAAGATCCGAATTCTTCACCTTCAAACAATCCTGGAACCTCACCTGAAGCTAGTAAAGCATTCATTCTTTCTAAAAATGCAACTGATAAAACATTAGATTCATCGAATATAAATGTAATTTGTTCTCTTTTACAACCAGCTCTCTTCATAACCAATCTTAAATCTTCATCAAAGTTAGCAAGGGAATAATTTCTTCCAGCTTTAATTTAGAAAACTTTTAATCCATTAATCCATGATACAAATCTACTAAGTGTTGTTTTACCTACACCAGAAGCTCCTACTAACAACATGTGTCCAATAGGCTATTTTAAAACTCTATCTATTTTGATAATGTGTTCTAAAACTTCATCAAAAACAACTAACTAAACATCATATTCCTCTTCATTAAATCTTTTTAATTGTTCCATAACATATTATCTTAACTCTTCTCTTTTAACACTTTAATAACTTTTAGTTAAATAAGTTGAAAATATTATAGGTCTTTCTAAAGCTTTTCCAGTTATGCCTGGAAAGAAACTATTTCCTAACTCATCAACTTTTTCTTAACACCATTTTTTCTCTTCGTCATTAACTAGTCTATCTTCAAATAATCTTAATGCTTCATGAGCCCATAATCTTACTAAATCATCAAGAGACTCAACTGTATCTAATGCTTCATTTAAAGCGTATTTCCATCTAGTTAATTCTCTTGGAGAATATATATAATGAGGTTATTAATCTGATGTAAATCTTTTTTAACTCTATGTATAGTATTCAACCATTGCTTTTGTTAAAGAATCAGCGTATTATTTTAATTGAGGAGTTCTCTTCAACATTCCTCTATTAAAAGTTCCGTAAATTTATATTAATGATTCATATCCAGGGAAATCAACTAAAATCAATGGACAATGTCTTAAAAATCTATTTGCTAAGGGGTGTCTACCTGCATCGGTAGGAGGATTACATGCACCAACAAATTAGATTCTTTCTAATTTAACCCATTACTTATCTGAGGGTCTCCAAAATCCATGTTATTCTGTCAATTATCTCAAAAACGTTATGACATACTAAGTTCCATAATTGTCTTCATCTGGTAAATTTATTTCATCACAAAATACTACTAACCATTTATTTGGGGATCTAGGTCTCAATGAAACAGAACTTGCTCCTTTTACATATTCACAATATCTTTCAAATTATTTTAATATCAATTATGGATCCGTTGAAGATGAAAAATTCACAAATATCATATCAAAATCTGTTAAATTTTATAGAGTAGACATCAAGGTCATGGTTTTACCAGATCCTGGTGGTCCACAAATAATAAAAGGTCTATGCTCTAAAAGCCATCCACATAAAACTTCCTAATGACGCATGGTATCTACAGTTGTAATAATCAATGAAGCTTTGGTCACTTATTCTGGTTAAATATCTAATACAGGAACTTTGTTTTTCCATAAGGAAAATTCTCCATCTTCCATTCGAACTTCATAATCAATTAATGTAATATAATCTTCAATAATTGGCCAAGATAATCCTTCAGGAAGATTAACTAAAGAACTTTATAATTTTTTGAAATAATCTGATCTCTCGTATAATTTTAAATCTCCAACAAATGCCCATTGAACAGCGAAGGCTGTCCATTTAATCATAAATTTCTTGATAACATCTCTTTACCCACTATAATTTCCAAAAGTTACTTGATCTTTTTCAACAACTTTAGTTATTCCTCTTCGAATCAATGCAAATAATGCTTCTAATGCTCGAATTCTTGTAAAGACCATTACATGTGCTTCATTATAAGCTAATTCCAAAGAAGTTGAAACAAAACCCTTCCCTTGATTGTTATCAAATAAAGGTTTAATGTAATCAACCAAAACTTCCCTTATTTTACTTGAATCACTTTCTTATGATTTTTAAAGTGTTAACATATCATAATTTTCTTATTTTAATCTTTCCATATAATGATGATAAATATCATTATCATCAAGAATATCTTCTGAAAACCAAACCATACCACATCTTGAAACAGTAGCCAAAGTTGCATACTTTAAACTTTCAACTTCAAATAGAATTTTCACGTTTGATGGAATGGCTAATCTTTCTCCATTTGGAAGTGTTAATAATTTATTATCATCTAAAACTGAATTTAAATTTTCAGCCCATTCAGGATCCACATCTCCATCAAAAACAATCCAATGTCTTTTTCCACTTTCACCTCTTTGATTTTCAATTATTTTTCTGAGAATATGTGTGAATATTCCATCGGTCCATTCCATGGTTGTATTATCCAACACTCCATACAAATCATCTTTTTTAATCGCTTTTGGATCAATAATGTACTTTTCACCTTTAATGTCATCGACTAAAGTAAGGCAACTTAATAATGTTTTCCAAGCAGCACTTTTTGCACATCCTGTTGGTCCGACTAACATTACACCATGATGTAGTTTTAATATTTAAGAAAGCTATAATACTTTTTCTTTAAATTTATCGTTTGAAAATCTTAAAAATCTCTTATGGCATTAATCTTCTATTTTTTCCAATAAAATTTTATCATCTATTGGTGGTATTTATGTTTGAGGAAACACTCCTTGTATTAATGATTTCAATAAAGGTCCATCTTCTGAAATTAATTTTGGAACCACTGTATCACAAAAAGACCTTAATATAATTTTTTATTCTTCATCAAGTGAATGAGGATTTTCTATGACACCATCTTGCATAGTTTATCTCTTAAGATTTCCAGCAGAATTCAACACAGATTTTAAAGCTCTTAATCCGAAATCGTAGTGTGGTTGACTACTCAATTAATCATTACAAAGTTCAAACAATGCAACTACTTTACCTGAGAGTTGTTCTGCGCTTTTAAAACCTTGACTGAAAAGCATAACCTATGCAATTAATATTGAGTCTGGTTTTATCATAGCCATTTATCTAAACAATTATTTTAAATTTTCAGGTAAATTTGATCTTCCAGCATATCCAGGATTCATTGTTACAAATATTCCCATATTTACATTTAAAAATACACTTCTTTCCATTAAATCTATTCTTTCTATCCCTTCTCTTAATCCAGTTTGAATAGCCAAAATTTATTGACTTACAGCCGATAATATTCTTTCTTCAAGTCTATTAAACTCATCGAAACAACCCCAAGCTCCAACTTGACATAGTCCAATAAATATTCTTCCCATTGCTTTAAAGTTGAAATTTTCATCACAATTGAAAACTAAAACAAATCTACCTAAAGAATTTCCCAACATTTTTACAGATTCAGTTTTTCCTGTTCCAGCGGGACCGAATGGTGCTCCTCCCATTCTCAACCATAGTGCCTGAGTTAAAGTGAAATAACATTTATCTGTCAATGGAGTTTAAACTAGTTTTTCCGTAATTCCCAAATATTCATATGAATAAACAAATTATGAATTACCAACATTTACTTTCAATTTATTTCTCAAAAATTTCTCAGTATGAGATAGATTATATCTCATGTAATATTACCACTTAAAATCTTTTACTTTCAAATTAGGTATTTCGGAAGTCAATCTTGAAACGTCTCTTTTGTGTACTAATTCTGTAATCAATTGTTAATACCTGATCCTAATTATAGTGCTTAGTTTAGATAAAACTTCTTCAGCCATAAAAGCTAGCAAGTCCATTATTTTCTCTTCAATAGATTTGGTAGTTTAACCTTAAAGAATATTATCTTCCATTTTCCAGGTCCAATAAGTTTAGAAGGCCAAAATAATAATTTGAGTCGGAAATTTCTCAACAAATTACCTTAATTCTTTAGTTTGAACTTTTTTCCATTCATCAATACAATTTTCTAATTATTACCCCAAACTTTCTTACATTTATTCTTCTAATTTTTTAAGCCATTAATCAATTTTTTCATAATCGGGTAAATTAATTTTTTCTAAGAAAAGAACCTATTCATCTTTCTGTTTTGGTTTCATTCCTACCAAAACTAAATTTTCATTTTCAGTCATAATTGAATTTATACCTGCGAACATTTTCGAAAAGTATTTCTATATATTTGGTATTTATTTCATATTACCAATGATTTCCAACAAATCTTCATCACCAACGAAATAAAATCTTGAAAATGCCTGTCTTTGTTTTTCCAAATAGTCACTCAAACTTTTTTAGATTTTATCCAGCGTTTCAGATAGAAATTCCAATGTTTTAAGGAGATTGGCTATTTGTTAAATAGTATCAAGCACTTTCTATTTCTAAACCATTTATTTCATTATATTCTTAAATTCATGATCCACCTTCATAAATCTTTCATATTCACTATTTAAATTTTCTTTTATATCAGAACTTCCCAAAAATATACCTTCTAAATATACCCACTTTCTTTAAACATCCATCCATACACTTAATGTTTAAGAGATTTTCAAAATCCTTTCATTCCATCCAGATATCTCCGCCTCAAAAGTCTTGAAATGAGAAGAAAATTTCATTGTTCCTAAAGATCCCAAATCTTCTTCTGCTCTTTCTATGATATTATCCCATCCTTTTATTAACTATATTTTACCTTAATAATTACTTGTCTAAAAAACTTCTTCGTGCCAAAAATCTTTTATTTTGTTCAACATCAATTCTAAAACCAATTCTCCAGTAGCTTAAGAAATCACTTCATTTATTTGTTTTTCATGAGCCAAAACATTACACTTAAAGAAATCTCCTAATAAAATATCTTATGGATTTTTTTATATTCCACATATTCTCAACAACTCATTAAAATGGTGTTCCTTAATCGCTTCGCTTTTCATGTCTCTGATTATTTTGAACTGTTTTTTCAACAGGGATACTTCTTATTTTTTCCCTTAGAAAATTTCATGATTCTTTTATTCTTGTGGTAAATCTGAAATTTAATTCAAAATATGATCCATTGCTTTAGCAA
>Ga0075178_1117526_pt1 | contig 9876 bp, 4 predicted proteins | sample JI91814BRNA_FD_77307 | JGI IMG/M metagenome (GOLD analysis project Ga0075178, IMG submission 77307) | Metatranscriptome of wastewater effluent complex algal communities from Wisconsin, to seasonally profile nutrient transformation and... | ecosystem: Engineered > WWTP > Effluent > Algae... | reverse complement strand
CTCGGATGAAAGATGAAATCTGTATCTCATACCCAGGGCGCGTTGCCCTGGGTATTCAAATGATACCATCTATTATAATAAATGGTATCATTCGTAAAATTTAGACGGCAGGAACCGTTTCGAAGTCAAAAAGAAGTTCTTCTTCAAGTTCTCTGTCCACAAACTTTTTAATTCGTTTATGGTATTCAAAACCGGTACCGCCAGGGATGATATGCCCCATGATCACGTTTTCCTTAAAGCCCATCAAGAAGTCCGTTTTACCCGCACAAGCGGCTTCCGTAAGAACACGTGTTGTGTCTTGGAAAGAAGCTGCCGAAATAAAAGATTCCGTACTGAGCGAAGATTTAGTAATACCGAGCAAGACAGGTGTCGCCTGTGCAGCTTTTCCACCTTCTGCGGCAGTTTTTAAATTCTCTCTTTCGAATTCTTTTTTATCTACTTCTTCACCATACAACAGGCTCGTGTCACCCGGATCAACGATGCGAACTTTTTTAAGCATCTGACGAATGATAATTTCAATATGCTTATCATTAATGTAAACACCCTGCAGGCAATAAACTTCTTGAACCTGATTTACAAGATATTTTTGCAACTCACGCACGCCGCAGATTTCCAAAATTTCATGAGGAATCACAACGCCATCTGTGAGTTGCTGTCCCTTAATGACATGGTCGCCCTTCTGAATGATTAAATGTTTAGTATGCGGAATGAGATGTTCCTCTTCCATACCAGACACTTCATCACGCACAACAACGATACGCTTATTTTTCTGAACCCCGCGGAAATCCACAACTCCATCGATTTTTGCAATTTCTGCTGAATCTTTTGGTTTACGCGCTTCAAATAATTCAGCAACTCGTGGAAGACCGCCAGTGATATCCTTTGTCTTTTGAGCGCTTCGTGGCAATCTGGCAAGCAAGGTTCCCGCCTTCGCGTACTGACCCTCAGTCACGGAAATAATCGCACCGGAAGGAATCGGATAAGTACCAACAAGCTCTTCAAAGTCTTTATCTGCGTAAACAACGATCTGAGGATGCAATTCTCCTCGATGCTGTTTAACGATTAGCTCCACCTGAGAGGTTTGCTTATTCGTTTCCCGTTCTGTAGAAATTCCTTCAACGAGATCTTCATATTTTAAATATCCGGGCTTATCGCAAATAATCGGAATATTATGTTGTTCCCAATGTGCAATAATTTGACCAGCTTTTACATGGCCGCCTTCTTCAATGAGGATTTTTGTTCCAAGCTCAACGTTAATCGTCTGAAGAGGTTCGATTGACTTCGTAGAAAGAAGTTTTTTATAATCTTCAATTTTTCTTCCTTCATCACGAACGATGTTCAAGCTTCCGTTTTTATTCAGAACGACCCACAGACCCTCTTCATTCTTAACAACACGAAGATCGCTGTAAATAAGCACGCCATCTTTTTCAACCTCGATTTCCGGCTGCAATGATGCTGACGCGATACCACCCAAGTGGAACGTACGCATCGTGAGCTGAGTTCCAGGTTCTCCGATGGACTGCGCAGCAATAATACCGACAGCCTCCCCTTGACCGATTTGCTTTCCGTTAGCAAGGTTAATTCCATAACATTTTTGACACACACCGCGGCGCGTTTCGCAATTTAAAACCGAACGGATCCGTACAACTTCAAGGCCGGCATCATCAATCGATTCTGCCTGAAGAACGTTAAGGATATCCCCACGTTTTGCAAGCACCTTAGTTCTGTCGCCCGGCTGATAAATATCATCACAAACAGTCCTTCCAAAAATACGATCCTTAAGCGGAAGTAATTCTTCTTGACCCTGTTTAATTGCAGATACTTCAATACCATTAAGAGTTCCACAATCGACCTCCGTAATGATTACATCATGTGAAACATCAACAAGACGACGCGTTAGGTAACCGGAGTCGGCAGTTTTCAACGCGGTATCGGCAAGACCTTTACGCGCACCGTGTGAAGAAATAGAATACTCAAGAACAGTCAAACCTTCTCTAAAGTTTGAAGTAATCGGAGACTCGATAATTTCACCCGATGGTTTTGCCATAAGACCTCTTAATGCTCCAAGCTGACGCACCTGAGATTTATTGCCCCGCGCTCCAGAATCCATCATTAAATAAAGAGGATTTAAGATTCCTTCATGCGGCTCGCTAATCATTTGGAAAAGACCTTCAGAAAGCACTTCTGAGACTTCCGTCCAAATATTAATAGTTTTTGATTTGCGTTCTCCGTCTGTAATAATACCGTCAACATACTGTTTTTTGACGATTGCGACCCGTTTATGGGCCTGTTCAATAATTTTCTGTTTATTCCCCGGCACATACACATCACACACTCCCATAGAAAGGGACGCTCTAGTTGCCTCGTAAAAACCTAAATTTTTGAGATCATCAAGAAATTTTACAGTCGCTTCCAAGCCAACTTTTTTATAGCATTGCATAATGAGATCGCCCATCTTTTTCTTTGGGAGACTATAGTTTTGGAAACCCAATTTTTCAGGAACAATCGTATTGAATACTACACGGCCAGGAGTTGTTTCGATAATTCCGTCTTTAGTACGCAATTTAATGCGTTCATGAATACGTAATCCGCGAACATAAGATAGTTGATCTTGACGCTGTGAATCGCGTTCATTTCCAATCTCACTATACCAGTTATAGCTACCGCTTGCGTAGAGAGCTAAGAGAACCTCTTCTGAACTTCTAAAGATGCGCGCTTTCTCGTTGTAGTCCTCAGGGAAATAAAGAGGATCGCACATAAGATAATAAAGACCCAAGGTCATATCTTGAGAAGGAATCGCAACAGGTTTACCAGATGAAGGCAAGAAAATGTTATCTGGGGCCATCATAAGAAGTTTTGCTTCAAGCTGTGCTTCAATCGAAAGCGGAATATAAACGGCCATTTGGTCACCGTCAAAGTCGGCGTTGAAAGCGGCGCAAACAAGCGGATGAATCCGGATAGCTTTACCTTCAATAAGAACAGGCTCAAAGGCTTGGATACCCAGTCGATGCAATGTCGGCGCTCGGTTTAAAAGAACCGGATGTCCTTTAATAATATCTTCCAAAACATCCCAAACTTCAGGCGCTTGTCTTTGAATCATTTTTTTTGCAGAACGGATCGTGTAAACATACCCAAGATCTTTTAGACGTTTAACAATAAAAGGTTCAAATAACTCAAGAGCCATTAATTTTGGAAGACCACATTGATTGAATTTAAGCTCAGGACCCACGATAATAACCGATCGACCCGAGTAATCCACACGTTTTCCAAGTAAGTTTTGCCTAAAACGACCCGTTTTTCCTTTAAGCATCTCTGAAAGAGATTTCAAAGGTCGATTCCCCGCTCCCATAACAGGATGACCATGCCGACCGTTGTCAAAAAGAGCATCGACGGCCTCTTGAAGCATTCTTTTTTCGTTTCGAACAATGACTTCAGGAGTTTTGAGTTTAAGGATCGCTTTCAATCGGTTATTCCGATTAATGACTCGGCGATAGAGATCATTGAGGTCAGATGTCGCAAAACGACCGCCGTCTAAAGGCACAAGCGGGCGCAATTCCGGTGGGATAACCGGAACACAAGACATCACCATCCAATCAGGTTTATTCGTTGAAGTTGTGAAGCTTTCTATAATTTTTAGTCTCTTAGCAAGTTTCATACGCGCTTGCTGAGACTTTGTTCTTCGTAATTTGTCTTTAAGATCAACCAATTGGATTGTAAGCTCTTCCGAACTCAACAGATCACGAATAGCTTCTCCCCCCATTTTAGCAATAAAGGCATCGCGACCCCATTTTTCTTGAGCTTCTCTATATTCAACATCGTTTAACAGCTGCTTTCGCTCAAGATCGGTGTGTCCTGGATTAATGACAACATACTCTTCATAATAAATTACTCTTTCAAGATCTGTCGTAGACATCCCGAGAACGTTGCCGATTCGAGAGGGCATAGTTTTGAAAAACCAAATATGAACAACAGGGACTGCAAGCTCGATATGAGCCATTCTTTCACGACGCACTTTCGATAGAGTAACCTCTACTCCACAACGGTCGCAAACAATTCCTTTATGTTTAATTTTTTTGTATTTTCCGCAAGCACACTCCCAATCCCTTGTAGGACCGAAGATTTTTTCGCAAAAAAGACCGCCTTTCTCGGGTTTGAATGTGCGATAATTTATTGTTTCCGGTTTCTTTATTTCGCCGTGAGACCAATTATCGCGGATCACATCATCTGATGCAATCTTGATCGTCAGTTTATCAAATTCCTTTTCTTGATCTCTTAAATCTGCCATTGTTGTTCCTCAACTTTTTCAGTTCGAATATCCAGGCCTAAACCTTGCATTTCTTTGATGAGCACGTTAAACGACTCAGGTGTTCCTGATTTTAAAAGGTTATCCCCTTTTACGATAGACTCATAGATGCGTGTACGTCCCGACACATCATCAGATTTGACAGTCAACATTTCCTGCAACAGATGAGCGGCGCCATAAGCTTCAGCTGCCCACACTTCCATTTCCCCAAAACGTTGTCCCCCCATTTGCGCTTTACCCCCGAGAGGCTGTTGCGTCACCAAGGAGTACGGCCCAACGGCTCTTGCGTGGATTTTATCGGCAACAAGATGGCTCAATTTGAGCATGTAAATATAGCCAACTACGACAGGATTGTCGAAGCGCTCACCAGTACGTCCATCTTGTAAAAAGAATTTACCATCTTCCGGCAAACCTTGTTCTTTCATCATCTTCCAAATTTCAGCTTCTGGGAATCCTTCAAAAACTGGCACTTTCATATTGATGCCTTTAAGTTTAGCTGCGAAACCTAAATGTGTTTCAAACAGCTGACCCATGTTCATACGGGAAGGAACCCCGAGCGGATTAAGAATGATGTGAATCGATTCACCATTTTCAAGAAATGGCATATCCGCTTCCGGAACAATATTTGACACAACCCCTTTGTTACCGTGGCGGCCGGCCATTTTATCTCCGACTTGCAGTTTACGTTTAGAAGCTACATAAACCTTCACCTGTCGGATAATACCGGGATCAAGATCTGTATCGCCTTTACGCATATATTCCAGCTGAGTTTTAAACTGAGTGTCTACAGTCTCAAATGCAAGATCATAATGTTGCAGAAGTTTTTTAAGAGCTGCATAGACATCATTATCCGGCATCAGTAGATCGCCGACAGTTTCTTCCTCTAGCATTTCAATCACATCTTGAGTGATAAGTTCACCTTCTTCGATGAGAACTTCAGCTGTTTTCCTATGAACAATCGTGGCCGGTGCCGGATCATTCAAAAGAAGAGCTCCAAGCTTTTCGTGTCTTTCAAGTTTTAACTCTGAACGCTTCTGTTTATGATCTCGTTGAAGTTCTTTAATTTTAGAAGCCTCTTCAATAAGCTCTTCATCCGTTTTAGAAAGACGATCACGACGACTAAACACTTTAACGTCCATGACCACGCCTTCAGTTCCAGGAGGAACTACAAGCGAGGCATCTTTGACATCTGCGGCTTTTTCTCCAAAAATCGCGCGTAAAAGGCGTTCTTCCGGAGCGAGTTCCGTCTCAGACTTTGGAGTAATTTTTCCAACTAAGATATCACCAGGCTTCACTTCAGCCCCAATTCGAATAATACCATCGTCGCCCAAGTTGATCAAAGCCTCTTCGGAGACATTCGGAATATCCCGAGTGATCTCTTCCTTGCCAAGTTTGGTATCTCGCGCAGTCAACTCGAATTCTTCTACATAAATCGACGTAAATGTATCTTCACGTAAAAGTTTTTGAGAAATGATAATAGCATCTTCAAAATTGTATCCCATCCATGGCATGAATGCCACTAAGACGTTTCTTCCTAATGCAACTTCCCCTTTGTCTGTACCCGAACCATCAGCAAGAACATCGCCTGCGATAATTTTATCTCCAACAAGGCAGAGTGGAAGTTGGTTGATGCAGGTTCCGGCATTAGAACGCAAAAACTTCTTAAGAGTATAAGTTTTTTTCTCCAAAGGATTTTTCTTAGGCGCAATCACAATTTTAAATCCATCAACATAATCGACAATGCCATCTTCTTCGGCAATTAAAACAGAACCTGAATCTCTTGCAGCTCTCGCCTCTAATCCTGTACCGACAATCGGAGCTTGTGGAATTAAAAGAGGTACCCCTTGACGTTGCATGTTAGAACCCATCAAAGCACGGTTTGCGTCATCATGCTCAAGAAAAGGAATCAAACCTGTGACAATGGAAACAAGCTGTTTAGGAGAGACGTCCATATGCGTAATCTTAGAGGATTCTATCTCTAATGGTTCACCTCGATATCGCGCCCAGCAAATTTCATCTTTGAACATATTGAATTCATCAAGTGCAACAGAAGCTTGAGCAATGACGCAGCGCTCTTCTTGATCGGCGGTCATATATTCAATTTCTTCCGTTACGATATTGTCACGTATAATACGGTAAGGGGTTTCAATAAATCCAAACTCATTGATTTTTGCAAAAGATGACAGAGAAGTGATCAAACCAATGTTTGGGCCTTCAGGTGTTTCAATCGGACAAATTCTTCCATAATGACTTGGATGAACGTCTCGCACTTCAAAGCCTGCGCGATCGCGGTTAAGCCCACCTGGCCCGAGCGATGACAGACGTCTTTTATGTGTCAACTCAGCAATCGGATTTGTTTGATCCATAAATTGAGAAAGCTGAGAACGTCCAAAAAAGTCTTTTAAAACGCCGGAAAGACCTTTAGCAGAAACAATTTTTCCTGGGGTTAGAGTATCTGAGGCAAAATCGAAAAGATTCATCCTTTCTCGAATAATTTTTTCCATCCTTGCCAAACCGATGCGGCACTGATTCTGAATAAGCTCTCCAACAGATCTAACACGACGATTTCCGAGATGATCAATATCATCGATATAGACGTTTTGATCACTTTGACGTAATCTAAGTAAATACTTCATCGCATTGATGACATCTTCTTTCGTCAATGTAACGACACGTAAGGACTCATCTGTGATTTCACAATCTAATTTTGAATTCAATTTATAACGACCGACGCGACCAAGATTATAGCGTTTTGGGTCAAAAAACAATCGCATCATGGCCGAACGCGCATTCGAAAGCGTCGCCGGTTCGCCTGGACGAAGTTTTCGATAAAAGTCTTTTAATGCCGATTCATAAGAATCTGTCGGATCTTTTGCAAGCATTTTAATAATGGAACTGGTTTCATCAGCGTCTTCTGCTATGCGGATCATATCAATACCGGCATCATGAATACGCTTTAACATCGCCGTTGTCAGTTTTTCCCCGGCTTTTCCGAAAACCAATCCATTTTCAGCGTCAACAACGTCTTCTGCGAGAATTTTTCCAACTAACTGGTCAAAATCTTTCTGTGATTTAATTTTCACTTTTCGCGTGCTAAAAAATTCTTCGATAATATCAGCATTTGTAGAATAACCTAGTGAACGAATAAATGTTGTGGCGAGGATTTTACGACGTCGTTTTTTGCGGTCGATATAGATGTGAATAAGGTCATTTGTATCAAACGCGCCTTCTAACCAACTGCCGCGATAAGGGATGATTCGGAAAGAATAAATGATGTTTCCGCGAGGATGGCGCTCTTGCTCAAAACAAATTCCAGGAGAGCGGTGTAACTGAGACACAACAACGCGTTCTGCTCCGTTGATGACAAAGGTTCCTTTATCAGTCATAATGGGAATCGTACCCATATAGACTTCTTCTTCTTTAATTCCTGTTTCATCAGTTAAGCGAAATTTAACTTTTAGAGTTACATTATATGTAATCCCTCTTCGAATACATTCTTCCGGAGAATATTTCGGCACACCTAAATTGTAGGAGATAAACTCTAAAATTGTTTTTTCATCATAGGACTTAATAGGCAAAATTTCTTGATAGACCTCTTGCAGTCCGATATCTTCTCTTTCGTCGGGAAGTTTGTCGGCTTGTAGAAATTGATTAAATGATTTGACTTGAATTTCAATCAAATTAGGTAGGTCAATGATGTCTTCCTTTTCAACAAAACTGACACGTTTTGGTGGTCTTTTCAACATTTCGAGGGACTCCCTGGTAGTTCTAAGATGGAGGATATATTTGTAACTGTTTTTTTATAAAAAATTATTTTTTTATAAAATAAGAGTTTCCCAGGAACAAAAACATGGATGAATTCATTCCTGGGCTCTTTTTTAGAAGAAAACGTTAGACTCCCTTAATGGAGACTTTAGCGCCGGCTTCTTCAAATTTTTTCTTGATGTCTTCAGCTTCAGCTTTTGGAGCTGATTCTTTCAACACTTTTGGAGTCGACTCTGTGACTTCTTTTGCTTCTTTTAGTCCAAGTCCTGTAACTTCGCGTACAACTTTAATGACGGCAATTTTCTTGTCAGCAGGGACTTCTGTAAGAGTTACGCTAAAATTCGTAGATTCTTCGACAGCGGCTTCCGCAGCTGCAGCAGGAGCTGCAAATACAGCTGCTGGAGCTGCTGCTGTAACGCCCCATTTTTCTTCGAGAGCTTTTTTTAACTCAGACATTTCTAAAACACTTAGTGTGCTGAGCTCATCTACCATTTTTTCAATTTTTGCACTCACGACTATACCTCACTTAATTTCTTATCTTAAATTTTTATATTTTCTTTAATTGGAACTTTCTTCCTTGGCCTTATTTTCCAGGCAGTATAAAACAGAGCATAGAGCGGATTGCATCACGGCTATTGTTTGAGCCATTGGAGCTTCAAGCGTTCCTAGAAGCGCGGCTCTCATTTCATCCCTTCCTGGAAGTTGGGAGAGTTTTTCAACATCCGAGGCATTATAAAGTTTTCCTTCAAAGAAGCCTCCCATAACCTCAACAGCTTGGTTAGTATCTTTCCCAAGCTTAAAAATCGCTTTAGTTATTTGGAGAGCATCTTGATTACCAAAAACTAGGCCAATATGCCCTTTTAATGCCTTGGTATCAAGTTCCAAGCCCACTTTTTGAGCAGCTTTGATCAAAATGCGTTTTTTAACAACTTCTAATTCTCCACCCATATCAACAACTTGACGGCGGAAATCTGCAGTTTTAGTCGCATTAAGTCCAAGGTAACGCATAATCACAAAGGATTCTCGTTGCTCCATCTGCTGCTTTACTTCATCAAGGAGTAATTGTTTTTCTTTTCTCATGACTTTTCACTCCTTATATTGATTCAACATTGCGAAGATCAATTTTTAGACCTGGACCCATAGTTGAAGAAAGAACCAATGTTTGTAAATATTGGCCTTTTGCACTAGATGGCTTAGCACGCTGGATTGCATCCAACAGAGCAATGACGTTCTCTCTGAGTTTATCTGTATCAAAAGAGAGTTTACCAATTGCACCATTGATGACGCTGTGTTTATCAACCTTAAATTCGATTTTACCGCCTTTAAGTTCTCCGATAGCTTTGGCGACATCGGCAGTCACTGTTCCAGCTTTAGGCGTCGGCATCAATCCTCTTGGTCCTAAAACTTTACCAAGTTTACCGACGTCGCGCATCATATCAGGTGTTGCGATCACGGCATCAAAATCCGTCCAACCGCCTGTTACCTTTGCTAAATAGTCTTCATTTCCCGCAAAATCCGCACCGGCATCAAGCGCTTCTTGCACCTTTTCGCCACGAGCAAAGACCAGAATTCTGATCGTTTTTCCTGTACCATTCGGTAATGATACAGTTCCGCGCACGTTTTGATCGGCTTTACGGGGGTCCACGCCTAGTTTGACGGAAACATCTACCGATTGATCAAACTTAACCGGCGGACATTCCTTCAAAATTGCGATAGCTTCATTTACGCTGTACAATTTACTTTTGTCTAGCTTTTCTACTATCTTCCGAAAACGTTTACTTAGGCGACCCATAGTTTCCTTTTTTTTT
>Ga0075178_1029976_pt1 | contig 10196 bp, 2 predicted proteins | sample JI91814BRNA_FD_77307 | JGI IMG/M metagenome (GOLD analysis project Ga0075178, IMG submission 77307) | Metatranscriptome of wastewater effluent complex algal communities from Wisconsin, to seasonally profile nutrient transformation and... | ecosystem: Engineered > WWTP > Effluent > Algae... | reverse complement strand
TATTTGGTGAATAAAATACAATCGTTTCAACCAAAGCATCGGTACCTTGCGGTTCCACATTGGGTGGCTATATTTTGCTTTAGAACCAAAAATATTTGCCTTAACCCCAAGACTGGAAATTAGCCCACCAAAAGGTTTAACTGAATCAAAGGGCTTTGTATCTATTAATTTACAGCCATGAGCAATAGAACTCCATCACGCGGCAGTGTTGGTGGTAGGCAGGCATCCTATCCACTACCTGCCTACCTTCATTTCGTTCCAGGAGGAATTCAATACAGTAAATCATCTGAAAGTGAATCTCAATATTACAATTTGCAAACCGTGGCGGATCCTTCAGGATTAATTGGGCGCGCAGCACAATGTGATGATGAGTGGAGAAAAAAAGGAGCAGTTGCACAGTTTCCCTCTCTTTCAGTCTTGACTGAAGCTATTATGCATCCCTTGACAGGTTTACCAGCTACTCAAGTGCGCAATTGGTTGGACACGATCCTGGTACACTATGCCGGATTGGATGATTCAACGAGTGCTATTATAGCATCCTTGGAGCAACAGCTAAGCAATTCTCAATCTCAACGGGCAGGGGGATCTGCAGGTGGTCGTCTTGGAAACTACAGGCGGTCATCCTCGTCTGGATCTGTTGGGGGATGTGCAAGTCCATCGTCCTCATCACCCATTTCATCGGCAACGGACAAGTCAGTCTCGTCCACGCAACTGTTACACTCCCTGATGCTGCACTTCAAAAATGCTTCGGCCGCTTCTGGAGTGGATGGACCTCGCCCTTGCGGTTACGTATTTCGCCGTGGAGATATTGCTTGGAATTGCCGCACATGTCAAACGGATTCAACTTGCGTACTCTGTGATAAGTGTTTTCATGCCTCTGACCATGAAGGTCACGAGGTTTTCTTTCATCGCACTTCCCCTGGTGGTTGCTGCGACTGCGGCGATGTGGAAGCGTGGCGTGCAGAAGGTTGTTGCCCATCTCACAGACCTCGAGACGCAAGTGGTGACGGTGTTAGTGCGCCCTTGACAATGGTCGGCAGTGGAGAAAGCGAAGAAAATGGCACTGCTCCTGCGAATGACTTTGAAGCTGTCCGCGCAGCGGCACGTGCAAAAGAGATGACACAGGAGAGTATTGCTACTTTGCCTCCGGCTCTGAGATCTGCTTTGGGAGTTGTGATTGGTGCCGCTGTACAATGTGTCCTTAAGGCTGTTGATGGGTGTGGTATAGGCGCGGACATTTCTCAATGGCGCTACCGTTGGGCTGAGCAAATCGCTTGTCTTTTGAACGGAGTGGCACATGAAGAAGAATATTGCCTGCTGGACCATTCTAAGAAAAATCTTCTTGCTCCTCAAACTGTATTAGAGCGTGCAAATCGAATACGCAGTGGAAATGGTACAATTGTAAATCGCGGTTCCCTCGACGACGATGAAGATGTAAGTCGGCCAGAAGTGCGCTTGAGTCGGAGCGGCGACTCTAGTGCTGGATTTCTCGGTCCTTTACATTCACATTTAAACAACACATCACAAATGACAAACCGCGTCCCATCGGAATGGGATGGTACTTTTCCAGACAAATTCAAGTTGCATTTGAGGTTGCACAACGACGACGTGCATACTTTTGACGAGGTTATTGAAGCACTCTACCGTCAACATTCTCGTGGATCAGCTGCCGATCCACCTCCCGCAGATTCTCCGGAAGCAAGGTTGGTTGAAAATGGTGACCAAGCTGAAACCATGACTCATCACGTGGACACAGATGGACAAGTCACCGTATCAAGTTATGATAACTTTCCAACTTGTGTTGCCGGATTCACTCGTTTGAAGCAGTCTGGACTACTTTGCAGTGTTGTCAGTACGCCTCAAGTCGATTTAGAGCTACGCGCTAGAGCAATTTTGAAGTGGTTAGGTGAATTGGTCAAGCTTCATCCCGCACTGTCAGGAATTGTTGTGCACGCTCTTGTCGATGTTACTGGAGGAGGGGACGATCTGAATGGCCTCTGCCAAGTGTGGCCTGAGGCTCGCATGCTATGTCCCTGGGAACCGCGCGATCGCACTCTTTACACACGTGAGACGTTACGCAAAAGATGGCTGCTTTCTAGTCAACAAGCTAGAAAACCACCATCGGCTACATATTCCAATGTCCCTCATCATTTGCCTTCCAGCAAGCTTTACAAATCCCCTCATGCTTTGTGGGGAACACTTCTTTCTCCCAATGAATACACGTCTGGTGATAATCAAGCCACAAATCATTACTACATTATCGACACTGACCTGAGGAAGCAACAAGAAACATCAACTTTCACAGCTTCTCTCTATCCGCATCGTTTGGCTGGTTTGAATCTTGTTTCTGGTATCTCTTTACTGCAAGAAGGATACGTCAATTTAGACGGAACCATTGTATCTGGAGTAGAGACGGATCCCAAATCCAATCTGATATCATCTATGCTTACTCTACCGTACAAAGAATTACATCCCATTCTTTCCAAATCGTCGTTTGTAGCTCCTGTATCTCCTTTGTTACTGATGCTACTCCTGGATCCTTATCCGACCAAACAGTTTCGTCACGTAATGCACAACCTATGGCTGAATTTGTTGGTAGATGGGCGCTTCAAATCTAGATTTGCAGCTTGTCTTGGCGGGGTCGCCTATCGGAGTCTTACTACCCTCTTCTGTGCGGGAGTAGGCACTGAACTTGACTCCCCGCTGACCTTTACTGTGCAAATTTTTACAGTTAAAAGTCTGGTAAACGCTTTAAACGCCAACAACAGTGACCAAGTTGCTATTGGAATGTGATGTGCCGCGTCCTGCCCGAGGTATTCCCACCGTGGCGTCGGGAGATACACTAGGATCTCCTTCTACTCAGTTCCCTGCTGGCCCCGGAGGAATGATTGAAACTCGCACTTTGCCGCTTGCTATTTGCATCGTTCGCGTTCTGCATACCAACATAGTTGGATCGACCAAGGAGGTTCAAATGTTGATCGAGCATACTGGACAAGGAAGAACAGACACAAACTCCACGCCACAGCATCACGGTGGCGTAACCAGTTCGAATGGATATCTTCCTGCCCTTGTATATCAACAAAACGAAAATCCTGCCACTGAACTCCTCCCTGCAGCTCCAGACGATGGCTTTTTAGAAAGTCGTACCACTAGGCATAAACGCCTGCCACATTTGATTCGCGATCTAGAATATGTTTTTGAAACACAAGGCACGGCATTAAGCCTACTACTAAGACGGTATGCCTCTTTTGGCGCTTCATCCATTTCGAGCAGTCAAGTCATTGATTTTTCCGCTGCTTTTGCAAGATTATTGAGGCTTTTGCAAGGGATGGACATACAAAAGAGAAAAATCTCTGGGGGGCACGTAGAATATGAAGAAAGTCGTTGGCTAGAGGCCTTCGCGCTGTCCTTGAATTTTGCAGGTTGTCGCGATGCACTTGTAGAATCACCTACTTTGCTTCATTCCAAAGATCTTGTGTCTGTAAGGGTCGCTATGGGTAACATGTTCTCTGCTCTTCTTAGGGAGATAAAATATTATCTTTACAGAGAAGAGTTGCTGGATAATGGACTGCTCCCTGCTAACTATCAATCTCGAGCTGGTTTGGCAAATCAAGAGTCCCTGCAGCGAAGTACTTTACATGTGCCAAATGTTCGTCGCTCTACTATTGCATCTGACGTGGGAATGGGAAAGGATCCTGCTCTTGACTGTGCAACGGGAGTGAGAATGTCAGAAAGAGAACTTTTTATGATAGAAAGTGCCCTGAGATCCGAATACTCCACGACAACAGTAGTAGAGAGTCCATCCCAAGCATCCAACAGGCCCGCCCTTGGTGTTATGATGGGAGATTGGCTAAAGGTGCCTCACCAACCACTATCTGGTGATCCCTTAAGTTTCCATTTACCTCTTCACCGTGCGCTTGGGAAGTCAATCCTGAGCTTATGCTCGATACCTGTCCCACAAGCAGAACGTACAAAGAACCCTAACGCCTGGTGGAAATTGCAGATTCTTGATGGAATAGGAATGGAAGGTAATCGACTCAGTATGTTAGTCGGAGGTGCCACCCCACAATGCTATTTAGCGGAGCTCTTATTGCCAACTTTGCGCTCTAGCAACTGTAAGATTGTTTGGCAGCTACCCGATACTTCACCTGAGCATATTCACATGAGGAGATTGCGTCAGTATCAGATATCTTCAGACATTGCAGCCATTAAAGTCATTCATTCTCTAGCTGACCTTCCTATCCGTTGCCTAGCCGCATCGGCACAGATCGAGAGGCATTTATGGGCCAAAAATGGATCATCTGCTGCTGGTATGGCACTTAACTATACTTCAGTTCCTTTGTGCAAATCATTTAGAGATCTGGATTTAGCTTTGGTACAGTTCTCTGCTGCAGGATTCGAGATCGGACTGGGTGCGAGGCGCGTATTGGCACTTCTTCTGAGTCGCTACAGCGTGGACGGTTACCTTAAGGATCCAGAAATCCAGCCTATTGATGCAACAACCCGAAGAAGTGCATCAAGATGGAAGCAACCGCCCAGGTTGTCAGATTCAGACCACGCGCAAATTCTGGCTGAATCGCTATTTGCTCTCTTATGTGTTTTGGTTACTGAACTTCCACCTCCTCCACCCTTGTCATCCGCAAGAGATAGTTCAGGCACTGATGGGCACGTGTCTCTTGTCATGCGACGTGAACTTCTTCATGCTTTGGCTGCAGAACCGAAATCTTACTCAGAAGCCTTCTCGGCCGCCCTGTCAGGTATTTCACGCCGCGATACTTCGCCTGTAAGTTCTGGAGGCGGTGGAGGAGGTGCCGGCTCTGATGTGTCTTCATCGACTTCGCTCCGATCTATTTTCTCAAATGTTCTTCGTGGTATAGCAAGAGAAAGACCAAACTCGAATCCCTCTTCAGGAGCTCCGGTTTTTGAGTTAACCTCCTCTTGTTCCGACGAATACGATCCGACCTTTTATCACTTGCGACGCATCGAGCATCAACACGCTATGGATCTTGTTGCAAGATTACGCCATCAGAAATGCAAAGAATTAGCAAAATCTCTACTTTCATCTTCTGGATCAGCAGTTCGTCGTAGCACGCCTAGCAGACTCAAATTCAACCATGTCCTTCCGCTTGTCCCCCCACCACCAGAGGCGCATCCCCGTTTCCTTCCTGCGCGATTGATACTGCATTTACCCGCGATGGATGCAGCCATTCGCAGAAAACTCTTGTTTGCACTTTTTGGGGGAGAGTGGCTCCCCCCTCCAGATCCCTCGCCTTCGCTTGACGATTCTATACCAAGTTTGAGTGCAAGCGGCTCAGTGGATGCTGGAGCAGATGCAGGTGGAACTCAAGATGGCGCTGTTTGGTCTGAGTCCGGAGCCCAAACACAAGAAGCTCTCTATCGCATGAGGTCCCGTGGACGCATTAAAGAAACACCCTCCCGAAAGAGTTTGAAATCAAGACCAGAGTTTGGTCCTAAAACAGTGCAACAGTCCTCTGTGTCATCGCTAGAAGTTTTGCAATTGCTAACACTCCAAATTCACACGCTCGAGTCTATGGCGATGTTGCATAGATCGACTTTAGGCGAGTCCCTAGACCCAGAAGCCAAGGAGCTGTCTAAGTCTCTCAATGTAAATCATTATCTTGCGCGATTGATTGAAGTACCTGAAAGCCTGCACAATGTGTGGGCGTTTGATGCTAAAAATGGACCTCTTCCATCAGCAGGAAGCGGAGAATGTCGTGGCAGTATTCTCGGTGTGCTGATAGCTCTTTGGGAGCATTCTTACAGCGGTTTATCCCCAGAAAACAGAGGCGAAGATGACAACGCCGATGACGATAATGGAGGAGATCTGAGTTCCAGCGGCGGAGCACGTGCACTTGCTGCCGACGGGTTGAAGTGGATACTTCGATTTGTTGCGTCTCTTGTAGATGGTGCAACTAGTGTCAAAGACGCCGCACGTGCTGCAACTGAAGGAGTTGAGATCTCTCAACGAAAAAGTCCGGCCTTTGTCAGTTTAAAAGCGACTCCCACAAGCTGGATGCTGTCAGAAGATATACAAGGGATCGTTCAAGGAATGCTTCGCGATGTTCCCAAGTTATGGCCAGATCAACAAGCAACTTCTGATAATTCTTTGTCGCCATCTCCGAAGAAAGTTAGCCAGAGCTCTCAAGGAGATGGTAAATTAAACGCGGCCTCCTTGATAATGTCTCCACCAAGGAGCGAAGATGGTACAGTTGCACAATCACCAGATAGTGGGAATAATGATCAACCCTCTGATGATTTCAAGGCCAAGCTTGCTGCAAGAAAAGCAGCACAGAAGGCTGCGCTCGAGAAAATGCGCAAACAACAAGCTATGTTTGCTGCAAGTCTGGGAGGTTCGGGAGATGATGAAACCGGTAAAGAATCAAGCATGGACGTATCTCTTGCAGAAGAAGAGGAGGAAACAGACGAGTGTATCATTTGTAGATGCGGAGCACAAGATTCCGATTCCCCTCTAGGTTTTCTAGGACATGTTCAGCGTAGCAGGACCCTTGGTTTACGGTGCTTGGCGGAACTCCATCCTCGCAAAACAGGGAAGTCGCAGACCAACCATGAGTATTTTCCACCTTCCCCTTTTCAAATAGGTCAAAGTGCACGCGTTGTTGGAGATCGCGGTTGTCAATTACGATCATCTCCTGCCATGGATTCTTCGCCTGTGGCTTGTCTTCCAATGGGTAGCGTAGTCCTGATATTAAATTCGGAAGTATCACCAAAGTATGATCTTCGGGCTCGTCGGGTATTTGTTCGTCACATACAAAAGAATGAAGATTCACCTGACGGAATGATTCTAGAGGGATGGGCGTCTATTCAGTCGTCACAGGGCTATGTAATTTTGGCTCCCCTGACTAATCTAGCATTTAATCGCTGGGGTATGACACGTCCAGTTCTACGTCTATGCGGCCATGCTGCACATTTGGGATGCGTAGATGCGCACTGTACGAGCTTGCGCCAGCGCGCAGAAGGAGATCATCCTTACGATGGAAGATTTGCAGCCAACATTGAAGATGGAGAGTTCTTATGTCCTCTATGCAAGCAATTAAGCAATGTTTTGTTGCCTCAATATCACGGTTTCAAACGCCGAGTTCCGCAAGAAATTGGAGGAGAAAATGAAATGGAAGTTATGTCGGTTGAAGACTGGATTTCTTCATTAAAATCCAGAATGTTAAATTTAGGTGAACTTACGGTTGCAAGAAGTAGTGGTAAAGGAGAATTGATCACGAGAGACAGAGATGCAGCTACCCGATTTTCTGACCAACTCTATCGTTCTATGCAAGTACCATGGGACAACAATAAGGGCAAAAATCCATGGTTGGACGAGCTGCTTAAATGGGATTACGAAGAGAAACGCCAGACACTCACGTCAAATGCTGAGGGTGACGCAGTTGAAATGAAATTAGTTGTCGGATCCGTCCTGCAGCATATGCGAGAGGTCCATATTGCATGGGCTTTGCTCGGTCATGCAACGGCAACTGCTGAAGCATCCTCAAGATATACAACTCAAACACCCGTGTCTGGTATGCATCAACAAAATGCCAGTTTGTGGCCTCTAGATGGCGGAGTCAATTCTTCAACGGACAGTCAGAATTTGGCCAACAAGGATGGAACTTTACTTGTTGATCCGTGGACTGGATACAACAAAGCGTCGAGGGATAATCATGCCCAGGTAACAGATTTGAAACGACTGCTCCATGCAACCTGTGGTGTTCTTGACGTAGTCAGCGTGGCTATAGGTAAACTTGATAAATCCGCATCAGCACAAAATGAAAATTTCGCATGTGGTAATGGTGCAGCAACTATTGGACTGTTGCTGAGTGACATTTTAGATGGGCGTAACGGTGGGATTGCCACTTTACTTCAGCAGCAAAAAGTGGAAACATCTGGCCTTGAAAATTGGAAACTGGTAACCGCTTATCTTGCCTCTATTCCAATGCATGTGGCGAGAGACGGGTTATTGTCACCCAGATCTCAAGCTCGTGCCAATAGCGCTGCCATGTGGGTAGTTAGAGGATGCCCGATCAAGGGCAGCAATGATGATTTAACAGATGCATCACTTTTACTCGAGTCGCCACCAATGCCTCTTGCTCCACAAAAGGTATTTGAAAGGCTTACCTCTAAGAGTCGCATGCAATTACTTGACCGTTTCGGAAATCTGAATACTAAAGACTATTTATCAAATAGGCAGATGGCCAAACCGTTCGATGAGACGCCTGTGGAACCCTACTTGCCAGCGCTCGCATCAGGATTTTTATACATTCCCTTGCTTGCTTGGGATCTCAATACCTTTGCAGCTGCTATGTTCTCTTCGCTATTACACAACGGACAAGGAACTCAGTGTGATGATTTGGCTCGCACCGCACAGGCACTATTGATAGCTAGACTCGTGCAGGCACTGATTACGCCAAATGGTTTTTCAAGAGAGCCAATAGATCGGGACTTTTCCATGGCAGAAAACTGGCGTGAAACCCTACCAACATTTACAAAAGAACAACGAGAAAAAGAAGACCAAGCGCTACTAAAACTTCACGAGCTTTGTCAGAAGCATGTATTTCACCAAGGCTTGTCTAAGTCTAATACCTTGCCATCCAAGGTAAACGGGGGCCAATCAATAATTCTGGATGCTGTATGTGCAGCGGTTCTTCCATTCGCCCGTTCGGTCATCCTTCTGCTTAGAGCAGGATTCAGTATAGTTAGAACAAGACAAAGATCTTCCAAAAGAAGCCCATCTGATCTAGAAGAAGACGTTACGGGTGTGTTGGAACATGCATCAACTATGACTTGCGCTGACGGTTTAAGGCTCATGAGAGGGCTAGGATGTCCCCTACCGTCGGAGCTTATAACAAGCGCCTTCGGGAGTGCAGGTTGGATGCACTTGATTGAGCGGTGGCTCTCCTCTGTCACATCTCTTGAAACACATCATGGCTCAAGAGGTCAAAGCGTTTACTTCGACCCCGTGTCAAGGAAGACAGTTCCAAGTTATGCCATCAACACACTCTCAATTTTAGGAGCAGGATCGTCGTGTAATGATGATAAGAAATTAAACAGGGCAGATACTATTAGTAGTTCAGGTAACGAGCCCGTGCTTACTCAAACGCCCAAACAAAAAGGCACCGAAGATATGATAGATGAGATAGAGGGTGACTATATTCAGGGATCTCTAAGTGAATCTATGGATTTGAATGATCCTCAGCACGAAGAAATTGATGATCAGCACCATGAAGGTGAACAAGAGATGATTGATGACCAAAATATGGGAAGGATGGGCGGCGGGTTTGCACCAAGTTTTGCAGAAATGGATGAACAAGACTCAGACGACGACGAAGAAATGATAGATGATGTAGCTGGAGGGGATGACTTCTTCGGAATGTCTCGTAGGGCTGCATCTCCCTCATCTCCCGATGTGAAAGACGACGACGAAACTGCGGATAAAAGCCACATAAAGTCGGACGATTTGTTTGCTGATGCGGCCAATGCTCCAGTTATACCATACCAACCGAGTTTGCTGGCCGAGGACGCCCTAGGTCCGGGTCCAAGAGGAGCATCTTTTGACTATTCGATTGCCAGTAAATTTCTATATGATATGAGCCATATTGCCCTTGTTCACCGGGAAACCGCTAACGGAACTGGACTTGTAACACTTCCAAGATCATTTGTAGAGTTGTATGGCTTGGTGAATAAAGTCAAAGGCGATGCTTCTGATGAAAATGACGAGGGAGCGTCGTCTACAGAAACAGCCATCTGCCTATTGACAGGCGCTATAATGAAGTCAGGTTCTTCGCGTCGGTACTCGAGGCCGCATATGAGGCCACCCGGTGCGTGCACTATACACGCCAGAAAAATAGGTTCTGGTATTGGAGTATTCTTTTTGGTACAGAAATGCACCGTTCTTTTGATGCACAACAACAAATCAGCTTACTCGCCTAGTTTATATGTTGATGAAAACGGAGAAGAGGATCCGGGTCTTCGGCGTGGGCGCCCGCTTTATTTGAATCAATCAAGGCTACAGTCGTTAGAAGCTTTGTGGCGAAGCAACGGAGTTCCACGAGAAGTAGCACAGATAAGATCTACGTCAGATCGGGTTATCCGAGACAACTGGTATTAACTTTTTTGTTAACAGGAACAAACGTCAACTAACCCCCATATAGATATTCAAAAATATTTAG
>Ga0075178_1060843_pt1 | contig 10269 bp, 1 predicted proteins | sample JI91814BRNA_FD_77307 | JGI IMG/M metagenome (GOLD analysis project Ga0075178, IMG submission 77307) | Metatranscriptome of wastewater effluent complex algal communities from Wisconsin, to seasonally profile nutrient transformation and... | ecosystem: Engineered > WWTP > Effluent > Algae... | reverse complement strand
TTGCTCTACTCTTGTTTCTGTTTTATCTTTACATTTTGGACTTTAACTTTAAAAAAGACTAAGTTCTCGATTTTATTACCCGTTAAACTAACTTTATTTTTCGTTACTATTTAATTTCTATTCTTTTTAATATTTACATTTTTATTTTGTAATATTCATAGATTAATTCATTTTTATTTCATTTATTAAAGAAAGAGGCTTTGATTGATTGATTGATTTATTTATTCATTTATACATTTCTTTCTATCACTTTTGCTCTCAATCAATTTCGTTTATTTTGGATTTGTGTTATCGAAGGGTACACACACGAACACACAAAAACAAATAAATATAAACATATATTTTTATAGACTTTGAAAAGCAGTCATTTTTGTTATTATTATTATTATTATCATGAAAGGATATACACAACAAAGATCAACTAGATGGTTTGGTTTTTTTGCATTATCTTTTGCTTCATTTGTTGCAGTTTCATCAAGCATTTATGCACAAATACAAAATGCAAGTGCACTTAATGTTGATGGTTTGAAAGATTTTCTTGGTGGAGAAAATGTTTTTGAAAGTGATTTGCTAAAGGGATCAGAAACAGATATTGATGATGATGGCTCATTAGTTGTTACCTTACGTGGCGCAGGTAAGGCTAAAATTGAACAATTTATTCTTGAAAAAATTAATGAGCACTCAAAGAATATGCCTGCTGAAGAAAAGGCACGAATTCTTAAAGAACAACTCGAGAAAGATGGCGAGGCTGATCTTGGAGATCTTTTTGAAAGAGCATTAAGAGAAGAACAAGGATCTCATCAAGGACTTATGGAAAGAGTCATTGGAAACAAAAAGCGTGATTTATCAGTTGATGGCTCATTTGGTTTACTTGAAGATGGTGAAACTCTTCATGTCCCATCAAAGAAATGGTTAAAAGAACACGGAATGGAAAGCTTTCATGATACCTATAAACAATCATCACCTGATGGTCGTAATTTTGATCCTGAAAGTGAAATGAACATGCCAAGACAAGTAAATACCAAGATTAAAGTTAAAACATCTGATTTTGCACCAATTGATGACAATGGTAGAGATCTTGCAAGCCCATTAAGTATGTCAACAATCAATAATTATCTTGCAGGAACAACTTATGGAGCTAATCCAGGTCCTTGTCCAACTTATGATAAAAGATGCAAAGGTCTTGCTTGTAATCTTCAGGATTACATTCTTGATATTGTTGTTACTGGCTCAACCACATTGAGAGAAATTGTTGTTGAACAAGCAAATCCTTGTTGCGAGACATGTACACAAAAGCTTATTGGTCTGGCTGAAATTTGGGAACTTCAATGCAAAGATATTTTCATCAGAACAATACGATTAAAAATTCCACAAACCTCACCAACATCTGTCACTGTTGATCTTGAAGTGGATGAAGTTCAACTTATTTGCTCAGGAAGAATGAATTTTGCTCATCTTGGAGTTGACTTACTTAAAGCTGATTCAACAGGAACTCGAGATTCAGGAGGAACTTGTTTCGTAATTGCTGCTGCTCGTAATCCATTAAAAGGCGATAATATTTCTTTTACATTAAAAAAAGATGGAAATGGCATTTGGTTAAGAGCTCGAACTCAATGGACACCAAAATCAGGAACATTTGTAGATCAACTCCCTTATTCAGTAAATTTCATTCCATTTGTTGAAGGCGATGATGAAGGATGTGTTTTTGATCAATTTGATTTTGGAATTGATCTTCCCGGAGCATCAATCACTCTTGAAACCAGAGCACTATGTTTGTTTGGATGGGGAACATTTACCCTTAGTTTTAGTGATGGATCTGCACTTTCAGCTATTATCAATGTTCTTATAGATGTCATTGTTGGTATTTTATCAGCATTTATTGCTGGTATTATTTGCAATATTATTAGGCAATTTGCATATTTAAACGGTGATCAGAATACTCCTGGAGGATTTAATCTTGCTATTCGTGAATTATGGAATAATTTTGATAGATATCAAAAAATGGGTTTAAGAGGTCGTTCACATTTTGAGGCTGACGAAGCTGCAGCAATATCAAGTAAAGGAATTAAATCTCCACCAGCAGTTGATTACACAACAAGTAACATTTTTGAAGGAATTTCTCTTGGTCTCAACAGAATTCTTGGTGCTTGCAGCAAAACAAGTGGGTACTACGATCCAGATCCAAATAAATGTATTATTGTGATGAATGAATTAGTTGATGTTGCACTTGGTGATAAAACTGGCATTTTTGAAATGGGAGATGTAAAAGATAGCCTTGGCCTTGATGCATATCCATCACTTTCATGGACAAACAATGTTTTTCTTGATGGAAAGGTATCTTTGAAAAGTTTTGAGCTTACAGGATTGAATTCTTTTAGAAAATTGAATATTCTTGATAATGGTTATGGAGAAAATCCAGTTGATTTTGGAAATAGGTATCATTATACTTTTTTAAATAATATTCAATTGAAAAATTTTGGATTAACAGCAACATTTAATATTCTTCTTGATGATGGTACATGGGTAACGAATAGAGGAAATAATCCAGGTGTAGGACAGCCTCCAGAAAGATCATTGGAATTAGAATTTACAATGAATCTAAAATTGACAGAAATTGTAACCAAAATTGCAGTTCTAATTGCATTTCTCCCAGACACGTTCATGCAACTTCAAATTGGTCAATTAGCAGGAAATATTCCAAGCAATTTTGATCGTTTACGTTGTTTTGCAACCTCTCTTAAATGGCTTGGTCTTAGTGGCCTCCAAGCATCTCTTGGAACTCCTGGTAATAATGGGGTTGCTGATTTTTCACTTAAAAGTAATACTCCCAATCCAACAGATATTGAATTATTGATTAAAAATGGTATTATTGTTTTCAATTCATTGTATGCAAGTGCCTTAAGTGTCTATCTTCCATATGTTTCAGAAAATTATGTTCGAAGAGTTTTAAATGACCAGTTTATTAAAACTTTTACTCCACAAAATCAAAACTGTGCTGGAACAACTCCTGTCAAACTTTTTACATATGACAATCCATGTACTCCAACATCATGTGTATATTACAGCTTTGAAAACTCCAATGTCTATAAGCTCCTTTCTGGTGTAGTAAACGAAATTATTGGTGGTCATTTCATCACAAAAAGCTCAGGAGATGTTAATGCTATTCTTAATATTTATCTTGATTACTATCTTCCTCAACTTGAACCAGGACTTGTTGTCGAAAAATTGTCATATGGTAATTACAAACTAATTAGTATTGGTGGTAATGAACCAATTAACATTAATATTCCTGGTCGAAGATTAAGATTTTTTGATTGGAAAATTACTAATATTAACTCAATTCATTACATGAAGTTGTCTCATGATGATGTTTCTGATCAAAATCTTAAGCTTGATATTAAAATTGGTGATGGTCACTTATACGATCCAAATACAAATCCACCAATTGGAGTTTATGAACATCGTGGTCCTCTTTCTTTTGGATTTGATTTTGAAGGATATGTAAATGTCAAAAACGAAATACTTCTTGATGATGCCTTTACCTTTTCATTTGGATTTGAGAATCTTACTATTTCTACAAGTGTTGATTTATTTGTCAACAAAAATGAAATTCTTCAACTTAAATTTGATGATTTAAAAAGCATTCCATGTTTACTCGCTGTTCTTGACCAAAAGCTAATGAGAGAGTTGTTTCTTGGGTTCACTGGCTTTACATTTAATTTCAACATTCATAGGTCTAGTACTTCTGCTATGGGTTATGCAATTATTGGAATGAAAACTGCAGGTGTTTCTCCAACCGCAAAAGCAAATATCGAGTATCTTTTTGCCGGAGTTGCAAAAAGAGCAAAAACAGCATTCAATAATCTCGTAATTGATTATGAAATTAGAGATTGCTCATTCCAAGATAGTCCGATAAATAGCAATTTACTCGTTAAACTTGGATCAGCATTATTTGCAGTAACAAATTTCTCAAGAATTTATCAAGATTTTACAAAATATACTGTCAATCCAACTGACAGAACAATTTTAGGTCGAAGGGATGGTAATGTTAAGCTTTGTGAAAATCTTCCTGCTGGAAACTTTAATTGTGATGAAAACTATTTCGATATTAGAACTGATCCAATCCTTAATACTGTCCGCAAACAACTTTCAAATGTTCAGAATTTTAAATCATTTATGAAATTCCTTGCTGATCAAAACTGGAAATTAATGACAGCTGATGTTGATTTTGATAATATTTTTGGTGATAAAGGTCCAATGGTTCAACTTCTTATAACTATTTTAGATGGGCTTGTTTATACTACCAACCCTTTCCCAAGAGTTGATCTTGTTATCCCAATGTCAGATTTTGGAATTACTGCCTTTCATGGAGATGATTATGTTCCAGGGCTTGATTTTGAGCCAGGTTTTTTCAGAGTTAATAACCTTGATCAAGTTGAAAAATTTGAAATCCTTAAACCAAGAGAAGGGGATACTTTTACTATGAGCAATCAAATATATTGGGTTGACCAAGCGGGGCATTATATTGAAATTGCTATTTCTATGATTATTGATACTGATGCAAGCTGGAATAACGTAAATATTCCTCGAACATTAGGCAATGAAAATGATGATATTGAAAACATAATTACATTTGACATGAAAATTAGAAATCTCCAGATTGATATTCGAACAATTACAGCAATCAATGTTACAAGAGCACTTGATATAGAAGTTGGACATTATATAGAGCGTTCATCACTTGATTGCATTGGAAGTATTTTTTATGAAAATGGTTTATATTTTGATTTATTTTGGATTGAATTTTTGGTTGAAGACGGCCCTACATTTAATGCAGAGAATGTTAAAAATTCTGGTGGTCCATTACTTCTTAATTCTGAATATGTTAAATTTTTCAGTCAAATTATTAATATCCTAATTGCAATTATTAAGGATGACATTCCAAAAGCGACACATGGAAATTTAAGAGAAAATTTCAACAACCGAGCTAGTCGATGGGTTGGTCTTTCTCGAGAAATTTATGATTGTGGACCTACAAAATTCTTTTCACCTCCATATTTTGATTTCAATAGCTATACAGTTCGACAAGCATTGGCAGCATTTAATGAAAATATTGGTGGCAATCCAGTTGGTAGCTCTTTACTTTCAATTAATAATTTAATCGAAGAAGGACTTTCATTTGCGTTGGAAAAAGAATATATTAAATTTGATTTGAAACATAGCCCACCTGGCTCTTCGTTAAATGAACCTGGAACATGGAGAATCCCAACACTAATTGAATATCAAAATGGAGCTAAAGTAATGATGCTCCGTGATGCAACAATTAAAAATCTTGATTCAATTCATGTTCTTACAATTGAATCATTTGATCCTAGAACTCTTATGTTTGATGTTAAAATTGGTGATGGTCTCCTATATAATAAATCATCTCATACTTATTCTCCAACTGGTCCATTAATTCTTTCAATTGATGCACAATTTTTGCTCTCCAAAGGCGCAACATCATATGCAGATGAAAGGTTTAAATTTCAACTTGAGTTATCAAATCTTACTATTGAGCTTGATCCTTCAGTTGATTTTAACATGAATAAATTTTACAATCTCAATCTTCTTCAAGTAACTAAGCAAAGATGCATTTTTGCAGCAATTGATAATGCATCACTTACAAAATTCATTATTGATTTTGCTGATATCAATATAATTTTAGATAATGCAAATCCATTCAAAGCTTTTAGTACAACAAAGTTTGGTAATGCGTTCACTCAATTAAAATCCGAAATTTCAGGTGGTATCAAACCAGTCCCACTTAATATGCTTAGAACCGTTCTTGATGGTGTAACAGATTTAATAGCTGATGCTGTTGAAACATATGATAATAGTTTATTCCCAGTTGAAGACTGTGAAGTTCCAAGAATGATATTCTCAATTGTCAGTGGAATAAATACCCAAGAGCATGTTGATAAACTTCTTGCTAAAGTAAAATCAGTACCAGGCATTATTGGGCATACTGCCAGAGTAAATTTTGATGCTAAATATGAAAAATATGATTCTCTTTATGTTCAATCTGATGAAATTAATTCTAACAGAGCTGTGTTCATCCAAAAGATAAAAACTGCAGCTGGACTTGCTCGTGTAAATGATGATCCACCTGTTGCAGTTCTTTTAAGTGAGCGTGGACCATGTGCCGCAACCCCCTTAAAAAATTCATTTTTAGAACAACCTTGTTCGTGGATTGTTGAAAATCGTGGAAATTTAACAACACTTGTTTCTTCATGGACAGAACCACAAAGAAATTTAATTGACATTGGTATTCCAGCTTCTGATATTGAAGGTGTTGTAAAATTGAGAACAGGAGATAAATATTATGATGTTCAAGAGAGTGTCATTGTTAGATCAGGTTATAACTTCTTTAAAAATAACCCAACAAAAATGAAAGAAATTCTCCGCGATTTGGAACCTGATTCTGATTTTATGCATATTGTGAATTCGAATGATTTACTAATTGAATTAAATTTAACTGATATCATCTATTTTATTGATGATAATATCCTTACATCTAAGTCGGCATGCACAACCGAGGATAAAAAGCCAGCTTTCCTTCTTCAAGATATCATGAAAGAATCATCATTAATCATCCCAAGACTCTCAATTCATCCACAACAACTTAAAATAAAAAATATTGATGATATAAAAGAGATGATATTCCTCAAGCCATATCCAAATGCCAAGTTTACTACAATGCATACAATATCATACGTTGGAAAAAAGCCTATTTCAATTGAAATTACATTACAACTTTGGGTTGACACTAATTTTGTTAACAATGGTGTTCCAATTGGTACTTCATTAACAAAAGAAGATATTAAGATTAACATAGAACTACATGGAATGTTCATTCAACTATTGACCCTTCTTGCTATAAATACAGAAGATTTGGGTGGGCTTAGCCTTGGTGATTTCATGAGTGTAGATAAAGATCTCCATAGGAATTGGACAAATACATATGGTACTCCACCTGCAGGATTACCAGCAGGAACCCAAAGTTTCACCAGAAATTGTTTTGCAGTAACTTGTTTATTAACATCTATTTATGATAGCGGACTTCATATCCCACAACTTACACTTAACTTTACAAATATCATTGGTCCTACATTTTTAACAAGCAAGAATCTCTTCTCTTCTGGAGTTGAACAATTGATTGATGCTGTCCTTGAAATTGTTGTTCAATTATCACTTGATGATATTCCAAATATTGTTCAAGGTCCACTTCGTGGATATATTGATGAAATTCTTGCAAGGATTATTAGTGATGCTAAAGCACCAGGCGCATGCCCACCAAGATTTAATTATACTCAAGATTTCCCAATTGCAATTTCTCGTTTTGATCTTTCTGCCAACCAAGAATTAGACCAAATGAATCATTTTATTGAAGAAAAACTATTGAATCCTACTTCTGATCTATACATCAATAATTTAGTAGGAAATCTTGTTGGAGATATTTCAACTAAGCTTTATGAATACAAGGGAATTCCAATTAAATATCAAGGAAATTCTTATGGAACTTTCAGCGTTGGATTTGGTAAATTTACACTTCGCAATCTTGATGAAATTGATGTATTGAAAATATTTGATACCCGCCCATACGAATATGGTGGGTCTGAGTATGGAAATGGAAGACGACTTGAGAGTGAGTCATCAACATCATCTGAATTAGAGATTATTGATGGAAGATCACTTGCCAATCGAAAATGGACAACTCAAGAAATGAAATATTTATCAAGAACTCAACTTGGCCATGGTGGGCAACCAAATGATGAGCCACTTGAAATAGGCTTTGAGCTTAAGCTTGAATTCGATGGATTATTCAAGCCAACCAAGGAGAATCCGTCTGGAGTTGTTAAAGATCACCTTCGCTTTACTTTGGTACTTACAAATACTGATATTATTACTGATCTTTTTATGTTGATTAATATTCCTCGTTTAATGGATCTCCAGGTTCAATCAATATCCTCACTTGGTCAAATTCCATGCATTCTTGCAATTTTTGAAAAGCAAGGTTTAATTCCTGCTAAATTTAACATGACATTTGGAGAAGTTCGATTTAAACTTGCATGTGTTGAAACTTGCACATCTCCACTTTTTGCTCCTTTAAATGATCAAGAATTTGATACTGATACTGTCGGCTCATTAACAAAAACATTTACCAGTGGATTTAACCAACTTATTGATTTTGTTGTTAATTATGCTGCCAGCACAGATGCTCAAACTTCTATTGATAACAGAGTTGCAAATGCTCAAAAAGATTGTGAAGCACTTCAGCTTGGTATTACCCTTCCTCCACTTCCAGAAGTTCATCATGAAGGAGTTGCAGTTTACATGGGAATTGCTGGGTTAGTTGGTGTTTTTGCTGCTGTTTGTGGTTTTGCATGCCTTGTTCCAGTTCATCTCAGGAGACGTGGAGAGAATCTTAAAGATGCACTTCTTCAATCAGGTATGGATGGTCAAAATGCAAAAAGTAAGGATGAATTCGATTTGGCTGAACGTAAATTAAGGTCTGCATTTCTCCATCCAATCATTCCAAGGCGTGTTAAATTTCTTGTTCCTGTCATGATATTGCTTAATATAATATTCTTCATTACAGGAAATTTTTTTTCTAATGGTGCTGTAGTACAGTTAACACTTGGAATTGCTGGTGATATTAGTAAGCCTTTAGTATTACTTGCATTTACTCTGGAGAGTTCTATTAATGATATGTGGAATGCTGGTGTTTATCCCCTTGCAATTATTATTGCTCTTGCTTCTGGTTTCTGGCCTTATTCTAAACAGATTATGCTTGTTTTCTGTTGGTTTGCTCCTGCAACTATTATGTCCGTTCCAAAAAGGCAGCATATGCTTGAATTACTTGATGTTCTTGGTAAATGGAGTATGATTGATGCATTTGTATTGATTATGTTACAAGTTGCATTTAGATTCTATATTACAAGTACATATATTCAACAACTTTCTCTACTCCCACAAGACCTTGTTATTGTTGATGTTGTTGTTGCTCCAGGATGGGGAATTTTTGGTTTCTTATTTGGTGCTATGGGATCATTACTTGTAAATCATTTAATGATTTGGTATAATAGAAAAGCAATGGAAAGCGACGAAGAGCTTGAGGATGCTATCAAAGGAGTATTAGTTAAAGATATTGCAACACCAAGAATTGCACTTTGGCACCATAAATTTTCAATCACTGATGTTAAAGGAAATTCATATAGATATTCAGTTTCATGGCGTGTCGGAGTTGTTGCAATGCTTGCTCTTACTACATTATTAATTATTGTTGGATCAGCAGTACCATTAATGTCATTCATTTTCAAAGGAGTTGCAGGTCTTGCTATTGCATTTATTAATCAAGATCTTTCTATAACTACTCGATCATTATTGACAATTGGATCATCTTTGATTGACGGTGCAGGTGATGGAGCATCTGTTTTTGCAGTTGTTGTTCTTCAGATTTTGTATTTCTTATTTGCATTTATTTTCCCCTTACTCAGTATTGCAATGGTTGTTGTTCTCTTTGCAGTTCCATTAACATTACAAGAACAAATACTTCTTAACTTTTGGGCAGAAGTAGTTTATTGTTGGGAATCTCTTGTTGTATTCGTGTTTAGTGTTGTTGCTGCATTACTTCAAATTAGTCAACTTGCTCAATTTATTGTTCAAAATGCAACAGGAAGTATATGTACTGCTCTTGAAGCACCACTTCGACAATTATTCCCAAATGACCCACTTAATGCTAAATGTTTCGATGTGGTTGCCATAATCGAACCTACAGGTTACATCTTAATTGCTGGGGCTCTTCTCCAGGTAATATGCTTCCTTGTAATTTGGCGTTTAATTGAAGCTGCTCTTACTGATCGTGAACGGGCAATGAAGAGAAAAGTTCCAATATCCCCAGGTGAAATGAGAGGTCTTTATGGATTTATTGTGCGACGTGCACTTGAACCATTTGCAGCACCAATGGGCAACATTAATGGCACAATATCAACTCAAATGCCCCAAGCGCAAATGCAAGTTAGTTCATATGGTGGTCCTGCAATGGCTTCTCAAACAGCAGCCCCTCCTGGTCAAAGTTTCCTACTTAGCCCTCAGCAACCAGCAAGCGGATATAATATGCAACCAGTTTCTATTGGAAAGGATAAACGTTATTCAGTTGATGTTTAGGTAGTAATTAATAGATGTATTACTTAATACAATTTTCTACATTTTATCCTTAAAATTTAT
>Ga0075178_1113237_pt1 | contig 11641 bp, 1 predicted proteins | sample JI91814BRNA_FD_77307 | JGI IMG/M metagenome (GOLD analysis project Ga0075178, IMG submission 77307) | Metatranscriptome of wastewater effluent complex algal communities from Wisconsin, to seasonally profile nutrient transformation and... | ecosystem: Engineered > WWTP > Effluent > Algae... | reverse complement strand
GTCAACAAGCTCGACACGTACAAAGGATTCCACTTTGATGCCAGCTACGTCAAGTCTACGAGTGACAATACTGACACGGTTCGCGTATCATTCAACACACCTGGATCACGTGTCGACCGTGAACTGACGACCGTCTTCACGTTGAATACACCCCAGCGACAGTTCAACATGAACATTAAGTCGCCGTGGAAGAGAATCAACGTCGACGGGCTGTGCGTCAGCACACCAGAACAGAAGAAGTACTCACTCAAGGCCATGTTGGACGAAACGACAGAATATTCGATCAGTGCTGAACTAGGGATCGCCAGCACCGGTGACAAACAGGAGACGAAATATACGCCGAAGTTGAAGATTGTAGTGCCCGAGAAGCCCAACATTTTGCTCGACGGATTCATCAACATCACGCCCAAGAAGTACGACGTCAAACTGGCGCTGAAGAACGCATTCAGCGTTCCAGTGACAACCGATGGTTGGATTCAGATAGTCGACAAGAGATCGGCAGTCAAGTACGACGTATCCATGCAGATCGGTGCGCCGTTCTTCAAGGGCAACCTCACCGGATACACGAGCCAGACCCTTGAGAATTCGCTCAAGACATGGGCGAGCAGGGCTGTGCTGCAGTATACCTACCGCGGTGGAGCACGAGAACAAATTGTCGTTAATCACAAGATCCGAGACCAGAGCGTCAACAGTTTGAAGACTTACAGCACCGACTGCTCATGGACTTCCACTCTCTGGCCGCGTTACAACGGACAGGCCGGACTCGAGTTGTCTTATAGCGCTAACAGCGTCCGTACCAAGGTCGAGGTCGGATTTGACGAAACACGCAAGTTGTCAGTCATCACCAGCGGAGCGCACGATTTCTACGGAAAGGACAAGAAGTTCAATGGATTTGTCAAGTTCATTCTTCCATACAAGGACTGGAACTACGAGATGAAGGTTGACCACATCAACAACTGGGACATGCTCCAGACAAATGCCACCGTTAAATCTGGATCACCCGGTTCGAACCAGCAGGCGGTTACCGTCGACGTAGGCCTCCGCAAGGAAGGCGAGCACCCCCTGTCCGTCAACGGAGAGGCTCACATCAAGTTCCCCGGCCGAGAAATAAGTATCACCGAGTCGCTTGTCGAGCGTGCCCCACGCGAGTACTATAACGTTGCGGTCGTTCAATGGCAGCGCGGAGCCAATGTACGCATCGAATCCACCTACAAGATGCAGCCGCGTCATGAGATGACCCACAACATCCGTGCGACTGGTCTCGAACAACCCATCAGGATCAGCGGTCACGTGCAGCCGAACCCGACGAACGCCCAAGGCCGCTTGGAACTCGTCTACGCCGGCAAGACCTACTTTGCCGACGGCACGTGGATGTTCCGTGGTACGCCAAATCAGTTCAACGCTCGCGTTAGAGGCGAAGTATCGGTCGCCGGACGTGGTATGTCTGTTACCAGCGAGGCCACTCGGCGCGACCTGGAGTTTGGTGGTAGCACGGAAGTCGTCTATGGTGGCCAAAGGTACGCAATGAGCAGCCAGGTGACCGCAGTGATGTCGGCGCCCAAGTTCCAGACACGATTCGACTGGCCCGGACAAAACTTCTTCGAGCTGACCGGAAACGGAAAGTACGAACAGCAAGGCTGGCACACGACACCACGTGACCTCGAAGGTAGTCTCAAGCTGACCAGCTCCATCGATCCAGTGCGACAGGTGAGCATTTCATTCGCACACGACAAGAACCCGAACGGCTTTAAGACGAACGGAGAACTGACGTGGGCCGCCAATAAGAAGATCACCGGTGAACTGAACGTTGACAAGACCAAGGCGACGGTCACCTTGACGACGCCCTTCACTGGATACCAAATGGTCAAGGCCGAGACATCATACGCTGTCCGTGGCGTCAGTGGTACGATCAACGGCAAGATTTCCTGGGACGGCAACAAACAGATCGTTCTCATGATCACCGGAGATGCCAACCAGCCTGATAGACTGGTTACTGGCAAGATCACACTGACCACTCCATTCCGCGGATGGGAATCGTTTGCCACGAACTTACGTTACAACGTTGTCGGCGACAAGCACAGTACTAACGCCGACTTCAGCTGGGCTCGTGGACGCCAGGTGGCAGTTTCTGTCACTATGACTCATCAACTCAACGGATGGTACCTGACAAACAGCGGTGAGTTGAACGTAACTACTCCCTTCTCGGGCCTGCAGAACGGACGAATCAGATGGCAGCACCAGAACACGGCCGACTCATGGAGGTGCAAACACGACGTCGAGGTCGACGGTCGCAAGTTTTCCGTCGAACTTGATACATCGAACCGACTTACCGGTACGACTCGTCGGGTTTCTGGTCGAGCTGGGTTCCAGTGCCCCGTGTTGGCCGACTGGCTCCAGAATGCATCGTTCTCCTTCGATTACCAGCACGACACTCGTGCTTTGAAGAGCGTCGGAAAGTCGGAAGTGAACTACGGTCGTCAAAGATTCACGTACGAGCACGACTTCAACATTGATCCATCGAATGCTATGGTTATCAAGGCTAAAATCACCACACCGTTCACCGGGGTACAGGAGATCGGATTCGGCCTGAACAATCGTCGACAGGGCAACGGATGGACTAGCAACAACGAACTGGTCATGGGCAGCCATGGCAGAATCGGACTCGACGGATCCTACCAACAAAACGGATACGCAGTCGACGCCACCATCACGCTGACGACCCCATACCGACGTGTGGAACGCATATCAGCTAACCTCAAAAACCAGCAGCAGAGAGACGGAGCATGGGCCGCCCACGCCGACCTGCTGTACGCTGCCAACAAACAGATCGTCATCGACGGTAAGCTTGGACTCCAGTCGCCACAGAAGGTCATCGAACTCGAGATCAAGTCACCCTGTCCACGCCTGCGTCAGGCCCGCGTTGCGGCTGGCTACTCCGGCACGGCCAGGAACTTCCAGGCATCGATCGAGCTGTCGCACAACGAACTCGGTCGCGACAAGATCACTGCAGCCGTATCAGCCAACACGGCCGACGTTCAGAACATGAACATGCAAATCACCGTCAAAACGCCGTTTGCTGATTTCTCGTCCTTCAAGGTCGTCGGCCGTCACGTCCGTGACACCGAGGAGCACACGGCCTCGACTGCTACCTGGGAGCTGAACAGTTACCGTGGCTCAGCCCTGGTCGACATGAAGGCACGCAGCTTGGTCGACTTCGACGGCCGCTATGAGCTCGAGTACACCACTGGACGTAAGCTGGAGCTGGCAACATCGTTCAAGATCGACCCCAAGGTCGTTTTCACCGCCACGTTCAAAAGTCCGTTCGAGGCAGCCAAAATGGTTACCGCGAATTTCAACCAGGAGGGACCACTCGACAACTTCCGCATGTCCTCCGAGGTGGTAATCAACCGTAACACCCGCTACACGTCCGGACTCGACTTTACACTTCGCCGAGACAGTCTTCGAACGTCCTTCCGTCTTACGACACCACACAGGAGCGTCGCCAGTGTTGCCGCCGCTTTCAACATCGCTGGTCAGCTGACCAAGTTCAACAAGGAATCGTCGTTCGAGCTCAATGGGCAAAAGTGGACGAAAACGATGAGCTTCGAGGTCACAAGTGCACCGATGCTGAAGTTATCTGGAAAAGTAGAAATGCCATCGGGAGCAGTCCGATCGATCACCTACACCGTGAACCACAACGGACCGGTGACCAACTTCAACAACAACCTTGCGATAACCGTCGACGGAGCTACGACGACGGCAAGCAGCGAGTTCAGACTCGATGGACCTAGCATCAAGTTCGAACTGAAGACTCCCTACCAGCAGCTTACTCAGGTCAGCGTGGCACACACCACCAAGCCTGGACGCACGTTTGCCGGATGGCAGAACAACGCAGTGCTGCAGTTCAACGGACAGCAGTACACGGGTGAGTCGAGCATGGGATGGAGGGGCAAAGAGCTTCAGATAACTGCCGTCGTCAAGGTGCCCCAAGAGTACAGCATCACGTTGTCGCACAAGGGCGACAACCCGACGAACTTCGACACTTCCGTTGTCTTCCGTCTGGCCGACAAGCAAATCAAGGAGACCATCGGATTGAAATCCACGCAGGCTCTGATCGATTTCAAGTATAACGTTGAGACCAACTATCCAGGATACGAGCGTTGGGACGCGACCTTCAAGCATGAAAACTCGCAGGTTGGATTCAAGTCGACTCTCGGCCTGACGACTCCCTTGCGTCAAGTTCCACGCGTCACGGCTGAACTGACTCAGCGCTACACCAGCAGGACCGACTTCACCACCACAGTGAAATTGCAGTTGCCGATTCAGTCGGTCAGCCAGATCACGGCCACATTGGCTCATCGTGGAACGCCTCAGGATCTTTCTTCAGACGTTTCGATCAAGATCAACGATCAGACACCGATGACCGGGTCTGTGACGTTCAAGAACACACAGCGCGTCACCGAGGGATCACTCACCATCACAACTCCATTTGTGCAACTCTCCAAGTTCGGTGGACAGTTCCGCTTCAATGGCCAAGATCCGATGAACTTCGTCTTGACCGGAAACCTCGATTATACGTCGAGCGTTCTGCCCGCCCAGGCAACTCCACTCGCCGCTCGTCTGGAACACAGTGCCTCCAGCCGAACACAGTTCAAGACTATCGCCGAGCTGACGATTCCGGCTGGAAAACACTCAGCCACGCTGGAGCACAACGGCGATCCGACAAACTTCCTGTCAAGTTTGAAAGTTGTTGTGCCCTCCTATGAGCCACGCTCAACGAGATCTGAGACGTACGAAGCTACGCTGGAGCACTCAGTACAGGGCAACTCACCACGAACGGCCATCACTATCCGAGGTCCATCACCATTCCAGCTGACAGCCACCAAAGTGGGAACTGGCTCGAACTTGCAGCTCAATGCTGAGATGAGGACAGGCATCAGAGGTTTATCTCGTACAGCGGCAAGCTACAGTCACCGATTGGATTGGCCGACCATAGCCGAAGTCCGTGGAAATATAGAAACTACAGTGCCCGGTTGGGAAAAAATGTCGGCAGTTTTTACTCATAGTGGCGGAAACCTTAAAAACTTCCGTTCTTCAGCGTCCATCGAAACGTCACAAGCTGGATACCAGCGCATGGCGGTGATGGCTTCTAACATCGTCGACCGAAATGGTGGAGTCAAGACTTCGGCTTCAATCGAAACGTCCCGCCCCGGCTATACTAAATTCGCCGTCAACTCCGACCTGTCGTTCAAGGGTCAGAGTGGTTGGCGCTGGGCATCCACGGCTGAAACCCCACTGAGCGGCTACGAGCGGTGGTCGACGACCGTGGAACACGCAACGACGGCGACCGGACTGAGAACATCGGTTCAGGTCAACACACCCATCACCAACTATCGCAATTTCGGCTCCGTCGTGACTTACAACAGTGACGCCGCTGGCCAGTTCCAGACTACTGTGCAAGTTGCAACACCTTTCCCGAGGTTCCCGCAGATTGACGTGACGTTGACGCACCGCGGAGCGACGATCAACGACTTCGCCACCGGACTGAACGTCGAATACGGAAGCGGAAAGAAGATCGAGACGGCCGTGTCATACAAAGCGGTGGCCAACTCATGGAGCGAGAACTCTTACGAGGGTAGTGCCAAGCTCACCACCAACGACTGCTCATACTTCCAAGACTTTATCATTTCAGCCTCACACAACCGCAAGTCTGAAGTGAAGAGCGGAGCACTCGCTGTGACCCTCAACGGCGATAAGAAGGTCGATTTCGATTACAGCTACACAACCAACGGCGACAGAAACATCAACATTAACATTCGCAGCCCGCACTCGATCAGGACTGATGTGAACGTCGGCGGTAACGGTCAGGGAACGGCCACCGTCAACTGGAACAACCAGAAGATCCAGTTCGACTTCGGTCTCAAAAACACGTTAACGTCTACTCTGACCGACCGTTACGCAACCTTCCGCGTCACTGTCCCCACCTACCGACGAACCGTTGGCTTCGGCGCCGGCTATACCATTGCCTCCGATCGCATCGCCAGTCGCGGTGAGCTCTACTGGGATACGGATGCTGAGGCGGATTTCAAGTACGATATTGAGGCGTCGACCAAGATGTCGGGACGCACGCTAATTGGTTATGATGGTCGCTTCAAGGTCGTTTCCGGTCTTTTCAACACCGACAGCTCGTTCAGCCACAGAATTACGGCTGGAGGTAAACGAGTCAAGACTGACATCATTTTGAATGCCGCCGAGAGACTGACGATCAAGAGCGACCTCAACATGGCATCGGCGAACGGACTGACTCACACCATCACAGTTCAACACCCCAAGTTCTCCAAGGACGTGACACTGACGACCGAAGCGACACCCAGCGGCTTCAAGACGACACTCACGTACGAGCAGCAGACGTGGACGCTCGAGGGAATCCTGAACAACCAGTCGAGCGATAATGGACCTAAGTACTCGTCATCGCTCCGCCTGGCCAACCCCAACAGCATGTTCGACATTCAGCTTGTCGGCGACTACGCGACGATGTTGAACGAAGGCACGACTACTGGTGGAATAGCGTTCAAGTATTTCATGAGTGGAGATCGCCAGATGAAGACCTTGGCAGCGATGAAAGCAGAAATCAACAAACTTCGCAAGGAGATCAGCTTGAGCATGGAGACCCCAATTGACGCGATTCGTTTCTCGACGACAAACCGCGAGTTGGATCTGGAGAGTGGAATCATCCGCTATGATGTTAACTTCCAGTGTTCTCGCATGTTCTGGCGTTCCGTTCTCGACATCAGTCGCCCCGAGCGCAGCTTCGGCATCAAGATCTACTCGGCACCAGAGGACTTCGTTGAGGCATTCGCGCAAGCGGTGTCACCGACCCAGATGATGCTCGAGCTTGCACACACGACAAGCGGCAACCGCATCAACGACGTCCAGATGTCGGCATCATACACCGACGACGAGCACCTGTTGATCGGACGCAGCTTCGTACGACCGGACCTACCCAACGACATCCGATCGTACCTCGACCAGCTCAAGAGTCGCCGAGCGGCCTACAAGAGCCAGATGAAGACTGATTATGACACGTTCTCGACGTTGATGCAGAACGACGCACGAATGAAATCGAGGAACCTCCAGCAGGCGGTCATCGCACCCATCACCAAGATCGCTCTGTATATTTCCGACGAGGTCAACGCGAAGGTTGACCAAGTCATGACCGCCTACAACACTATGTACAGCAATAACGAGTTCTACATGCGTGACATCTACCAGGCGATGAAACGCCATTACGAGGACATCAGCCGCAAGTTGGCCTACAAGACCGCTGACCTGAGACGCAAGTACGCCGAATGGTCAGAGAGCGTCTCCGATCAGTTGGATGCCATCAAGGACAACCTCGCCCGCTTGAACGCCGAGACTCAACGCGCCGCTGTCGCCTACTGGACCGGTGTCTCCGACAGATGGCAGCAGATGAAGCCAGACTTAGGGAAGATCCGTCCGTTCATTGACGGTTTGATCGAGAAGACCAAGAACAAACTGATGGAATTCTTCGACAATCTGCGTGCGAGCGAATCATTCCGTAACTTCGCCGACCGATTGGCAACGATGCAACCTAACAGCTACATCTTGCCGCCTTCTCAGTGGCAGAGCAAACTCGAAGAGTTCGCCGACAAGGTCGACCGTTGGCTGCAAGAACTGCTATCGAAACCGGAAGTCCACTACGCCCGCGACTGGCTCGTCCGTTCCATGCAAGATAACAACTGGTTGTACAAACTACTTGGTCTCGAACAGCAGTTCAATGACTTCATTGCCCAGCTTAGATCTATGAGTATTGAGACGATGAAGATGAAGATTCGCGAGTATGCCAACACATATCTTCAAATCGAGAAGACCAAGTGGACCACATGGGACACGCAGCGGGGAGAATATGCGTTCCAGGTTTACATTCCATTCGAACTTCCTGACATCAGTGCACTGCGTCGCTTCGATCCACGTCCTCTGATCTCTCAGACCAAAGCCTGGGTTGTCCGCCAACTGCCAGATGAGGATACATCACTCATTGACATCGCCTACGCATACAAGCTGCCATCCGATATTCGCGAATGGGTTCCACCGTTCAAGAGTTACGCCAGTCTGACCGGTGCTCAGCATTACATGACATTTGATCGTCGTTTCTTCGAGTTCGCCGGCGAATGCTCTTACCTGCTAGCCCGTGACTTCATCGGTGGAACGTTCAGCGTCATTGTCAACTACGATCGCGCCGTCAACAACAAGCCGACCAAGAAGAGCCTTACCATCGTCACCGCCGGACGTCAGATCGAGGTCTACCCCGACTCGAAGGTCACTGTCGATGGATCCCGTGTCGAGATGCCGGTGCGCGTCGGCAACGCGACTGTCTTGCGCCGTGGCAACCTCATCAGCATCATCGATGACTGGCGTGGTCTCGACATCACATGCGACCTGCCACACGACCATTGCATGTTGGCGGTATCTGGATGGTACTACGGCAAGACCGCTGGTTTATTTGGAACCTACGACAACGAACCGTCGAACGACTTCACCCAGTCCGACAAGACCCTGACCACCAAACCGGAAACGAACGCCGAGAGCTGGACCATTGGTCAGCGTTGCCGCCCGGTCAACCGCGCCGTTGTCGTGCAGCCTGATACGACGACTCGTCGTTACCGCGCATGCGCCGAGCTGTTCGGAGAAGCTCGCTCTTCCATGTTCCGTCCGTGCTTCAAGACTGTCGACCCGGCTGCATTCTTGAAGATGTGCTTGAACGATGCTCCGACTGGTGACAACAGCCTCGAGGCCGAGAACGACGTGTGCCGAACGGCCGCGGCCTACGTGCACGAGTGCCGCAGACGCGAAGTTCACCTCCGTATGCCCAAGCAATGCGTGCGTTGCGAGGTACCGACCACCAACAAGGTGTTCTACGAGCTGGATCAGATCACCCTCGAACACGAAAGCGACATTCCACGTGCTGCTGACGTTGTCTTCGTCATCCAGCACGCTGCGTGCAACCGTGAAGTTCTCGACAAGATCGCCGGTGTAGCTGACGGCATCGAAAAGGCAATGAAGGCCGAGGGACTGACGTCGACGCGTTTCGCCGTTGTCGGTTACGGAGGCAAGAGGCATCTATCTGGCGCTCATGTTCACACAATGGATGGACAGATCTTCACCAACAGTGCCAAGAAGCTATCACTGGCTCTCGACAACTACGACACTGAATCCGGTGCCGATGCCGACGCTATGGTCGCCCTGAGCTACACTGCCCGCCTGCCGTTCCGCGCCGGTGCATCCAAATCGGTCGTGCTGGTCGGTTGCGATGCTTGCCGCGAGGCAACGATCCGCTATAGCGACATTCAGCGCATCCTGCTCAACAACGACATCCACTTGCACGTGCTCGTTCAGGAAACGATCCGTCTCAAGTCAAAGTCACCCAAGACCGCATACATTTATGGAACCGACCAACAGACCGTTTACACACGTAAGGACGTTACCGGCGATGAACTTGCTGGCGAACCAGATCTGCGTCGCTACATTCGTCTGCCAAAGGATCTCTGCGTCGCTCTTACGATGGACACTGATGGTTCAGTATTCAGTGTGCGTCAGTGGCTCGACAGCCGACCGCTGATCCAGAAGCAGTTCGTCGACGTCATGGTCCGCACGCTGGCACGCAAGGCTCAGCCAACCGAGTGCCAAGTCTGCGAGTGTCTCGCCGACGAGGCTCAAGTAGGCATCAGCCAGTGTCGCAGCTGCTACCGCCGCGATCCGTTCTTCTGGTTGCCTCCCAACTTCGACGAGGATGACATCGACAGCGAGTCGACGACGCCATCAGCACCAGTTATGGTTACAGACAACAACAGCAAGAATGTCGTCACTGCAAGACCACAGTTATTGGCTTCAACACGTCGTCCGATACCAGTCAGACCAACTCGCCGTCCTATCACTCCACCAAATCGACCGGGAGTGACCAGAAGACCGGTGCCAACTCGCGCGCCTGTGAGGCCACGAGTGCCGCCGAGACAACAATAGACGGTTTCAGAAGAACGGAGCTGCCACCTGGCGAATTAGTTAACAACGTTCTCGTTACAACGCGCAAAAACATTAAGCATAAACGAAATATGTAAATTGTTAAAGAATTGATACGGACCCCTCTGTTTATTTTCCAAAATAGTCATTTCAATGTTGTCATCGACCGTCGCGGATAGTACGCTGGTAATTTGTTATTCGCATGTCTTCCCCCGAATGTGTTCAGGTTAGTTGTCAGCCCGTGCCGGCCGTGAACAATGTTGCTATAGTGTAGGCCCCTCGATTAGTCTAGATTAGTGTAGAGTAGTGTAGCGTAGAGTAGTTTAGGACAAACGGGGGCACTCGTCTTGTTATAAGGTGTTCCGAACAATTATATCGCAATGTCTAAAATGCAAATTTCACTTACGCGTACGATTTTCGACGTACTGATTACATGATTAACATGATCTTTATGGTTGTACATGATATTGGACGTGATTGCCACTGGCCCACGATAAAACAGTGTTGTAATCGATGAAATCCGTTAGAATTTTCCAGTGTTGTAAATGTGCTTTTTGTTTAAAAATGACCCCATTTTGAATGGAGACAAGTTCTCTGCTGAAACCTCCGACTTCTTGTAGAACACCGATTTCGGTGCCTTTATGTGTATACAGTATAGCTTCACTTTTCTTACGTTTTGTATTTTTTCTGTGCATATTTTGATGTGCCAAACCACAAAACTCATCAGATTCGAGAGGTCTTACACAGTTGAGAAATTTTGAAAAAGTAAAAGATCGATTTATATTGCAGAATTACATTCTCTGAACGTTCCTATCAACGGTGTTTTACCACCAAAGAATCTTTGAATTTGTACGAGCATGAACCCATATTTTGTTTCTTGTACATGCGAAAGAAATGATGCATTCGATAAAAATCCATGAAAACACGATTAGTCCTATTTTGAAATAGTGACTAGTGTCTTTACAACACTGTTAGCTTATTATTAGTGTATACTTTTTTCGTGATTTCTTAAATATGAATGACGATCTGTGATTATCGTTTGAGAAACTTGTTCGAATAGCATTTTGTTAGTTTTACAGTTGTCGTTTTAGAGTCATCGCTTTGTTCTAGCTGTCTGTCTGTCTGTCTGTCTGTAATTCATCTTTAAACTAGCTGCCAGATATTATGACGTTGTGTCACTGATGCTGAGATGGTGATGTGGATGATGACATTAATAACCGTACTAAAAGTTACAATCGAGAATTATTTCATGAACGATTAAATTAGCTATAACATACCATGAGATCATTATTTATGTACGTATTTATTGCCTAAAATTGCGAATAAATTCAAACTGGTTGTGCATATCAAAACTTGTAAGCTGTGTAAGCAAATCATGGGAAGGAACGAGTGAACTTCTGGTCGTGTGTTATCTCTTATTATATATACACTACAACAGTGTTTTGCGTTTTTGCAACACATACATGGAGCCAAGCCGCGATGGGTGTAGCCTATCATTTCAATGAATTTATTATTAAAACTGCCACGGTATCAGCCCATGAACCTTACTTTACAGTAGCCAATTATGTTAGCAAAATTGGGTCGATATTGCGTTGAGATGCTC
>Ga0075178_1019094_pt1 | contig 11769 bp, 1 predicted proteins | sample JI91814BRNA_FD_77307 | JGI IMG/M metagenome (GOLD analysis project Ga0075178, IMG submission 77307) | Metatranscriptome of wastewater effluent complex algal communities from Wisconsin, to seasonally profile nutrient transformation and... | ecosystem: Engineered > WWTP > Effluent > Algae... | reverse complement strand
CTTCTGTGCCCCGTGAGGGGACCTTGCGGTGGGGGAGTTCTTATCCACAGAACTACCAAGAGGGGTTATATACATTTGTCCTCTGTCTTCGCCGGAGCGGGCCCTAGATTGTCGATCTAGGGGAGGTCGGGCCGAGGCCTGACCAAAAAACTGAAGAACGCTTAGATTTCGCGTCCGACCCGAAGGTCTTGTCCCCATGGACCTGGTTGAATTTAGGGCGATTTAGCGGCCACAAGCTAGACATTCAACCCGTACGGGTCTATAGTTCTAGATTTGGTCGCAGTCGTCCATTGACTTTAAGGCAAATTCGTAAGCCATTGTTAGTCTTACTTGGAAGGGGAGTCAGCCCTTTCAAGTCACTGCTCTATCTTAACACAAGATAAAGACTTTACCATTTTGGGGTGCGTGGGATGTCCAGCGCCGATTAAGTTTAGTTAGGGGGAGTTTCGAGAGGGGTTATGGTCACCCACCCTCTCTAACTCTTGGCCTAACCTTAATTCGGGCGGTTGCCTGCTTGGGCGGTGTTGTCGTTTTGTGGTAGGGCAGGTCTTTGGGTGTTGGCGAACGGTTTGGAGTTCGAGCCAATCTTTTTGAACTCATCTTCTTCATGAGCCTCGGGAGCCATCAACAGGTTAGAGGGCACGAGTGGTGAGGGCCATTCATCTACCAAGATCCGCATCCTGTTCAAGCCTTCCGTCATTGTCCTCAGTCCTTCGCAGATCCAATCCATTCCGCAGGTCGATGTGATGCTCTGTACTTCGTCTATCCAGCGGAGTGCCCAGGCTTTTTCGACGAGCGAACTTTCGTTCCTTGGATTCGGGGTTGCCAATAACGACAGGAAAGGGGCAGAGTGGACAGACAGGTCTCCGATCGTTTTGATAGCCTCAAAGGAGTTGTCGAGGAAGTCCATGGCGTCGTTAACGAAAGAGTGACCCCCTTTGTCGATTTCGGCGGATTTCTCATCGAGTCCTGCCAGAGTCGGGTCGTAGTTGAGCTTGTCATACTTGGAGGGCACGGTGTCGGAGGTGATGGCACTGGAGGTTCCGAGCTTGTTGGCGAAGGCATCTGTCTGAGAGGGCCAGTATGCGTAGTTCCCGTGTCCGTTGCAGATCAAGGTATATCTGGCCGGAATTCCAGTGGTGATGGAGATGACGGGAGTCTGCAGGATGACGTAGTGGACAATCTCGTTGGAGTAGTCAGCGAATACGTCGTTGGTGTTGGGCGTGAGTGCTGTTGTGGCAAGGGCATTATTGACCAAGGCACCTCTCATCTTGAAGCTCGCTGCTCCACTCATGATCTTCGACGATGTCTGGATGAGCCTCTGGATCGACAAACCAGTGGGGGGAATGGAAGCAAGGGTGCAACATCCGGTGTACATTGTGCCGACTAGGTTAGCTTGGGGAGTCAGAATTCTCATGTCGAGTTCAGAGGCGAAGATGATCCCATTTGAGGAGAAGGTGTCGAAATTCGTGCCTAACAGGCTGAGCAGAGAAGGTGCGCGATTGGTCCGATCGAATCCATTGGCGTAGAGCACAGTGTCAGCGAGATTACCTTGGGCTGCCTGGAAGCCGCTGAGGTGAGTTATCGTGCTCTGAGCAAAAGCAACTCCACTACCCACGGAGAGCGACAGTGAGGGGCAATAGGCCAGCATCAAAAAGTCGAAGGTTCCAATCGGGGCAGTTACAGTGTCGAGCCCTGTAGCTGTAGCCGTGGTGGTGAGGGAGAATGATGAGCTGAACCGAGAGGTGGGGATGGGGATTCGAGAAAGTCCATTCATGTAAGGCGTGTCGATGCGACCTGGGAAGTACTTGGCCATCATGAAGCGATCTGTGTCTGACAAGGCGAGGTCTGCAGAGTCCTGAATGAAGGGGCCGTTGTTGGTGAACGGTGCCAAAGTGCCAGCCATCGGGTTTGCAGAGTAGTAGTTCAACCGAGCAGTCCGATTCATGTGTCGAACCTTATTGTCCTTGAGCTGCTGTTGATAATTCGGGGGATTAATCATCGTCCCGCCCTGGAAGGCGAATTCATTGGACACATTAGAGAAGGCTCGAGGGGTGTCTCGGGTACCGGCTTGGCTCTGGTTGTCTCCGTTCAGGATCTTGATGATGGAGTTGTTCAGCTTGTTGTTCTTCCTGGATGTGCTCCTCTGAGAGGCATGGCCTGGGCCGAAAGAAGCATCGTACACCTTCTTCACGGTTTTTGGAGCGAGGAGGCTGTTGTTGCCCCCATTTTGCTGTGAGACGACGTGGATGCTCCTGTTGGCTCCTGGGTTGGGTCGAGTGCTACCTCTCCGGATCGTTTGGGACGATTCTTGGGAACCGGCTGCCATTGACTGGTTCATTCGGCTGCCCCCACTTAGCCGTGAAGCTTCATGCAGTTTGCTTTCGAGAGCGCTCAGGTCAGCTGAGTTGAGGGTGAGGTGGCAGGATCCGTTATCATCGGTGTATGTTTTGTTGGCAGAGATTTCGAGTTCTGTCTTTCGCATGGAGTGGTCAGGATTGTCGACGACCTTGACTTCGACTCCTTGTCCAGGATTCGGGATGTACGCTTCGTAGTAGAATGGGGCCTGTTTTCTTCCGCGGTTGTTACCGTTCTTTCTGTTCATTGATGATGAGCTTGATTTAATTGAAGAGCATGAATGTGGTTTGTCTGATCCAAGTGTCTCGATACCACCGAAACGGACCACTTGGTTGTGCTGAAGGACGTAATCGATTACATCCGGCCGGAAGATGTTTGTTCGCAGGATCATTTGCTCTTGTATATCTGGATCGTTGCAAATGGACTGCCATTCGGAGTACATCGACTTCTTGAAAAACCCTTTTGAAAGTATCTTAGCACGGAAGATGGCTTGGGCCGTCAGCTCACCTTTGGGCGGGTTCTGGTACAATCGATGACGGAGGATTTCCAAGATGTATGGGCAGGGGATCTCACTTAGAGCAGATTCGTAGAGGGATTGCATGAATAGTCCCGGATCGAGAACGAAGGGCTGGTATGAGGTGGAAGCACAGAGCTTGGTCTTCATTAACTTCTCCAGATCTCTGGTGACGACGAGAGGGGTAGAAGGTGACGAGAAGAACATTTTCGAGCAGAACTCCAGATCGAACTTCTCCTTGATTTCGATCTTCTTGACTATCTGGCCAAGTCCGTGGATTTGAAGCGCCGCAGTTTGGCTGGCGATTGCGCGTACAGCCTTCACGATCTTGTCTTTCTCGGCTCTTTCTGTCCATATCACGATGTCGTCTCCGGATGCCAACATCTGCACAGGTTTGAGGAAATGTCTGAAGGCGTATTTGTAGTAGAACAAGGAGCGCAATGTGTTCCCCAGGGTTGTCTTGGTGGGGTGGCCAGAAAAGGTGGTCCCGGAGACTTTGTAGGAGCAGATAGCTTGGCCTGACTTGGGCCTCGAGTTGGGCCAGTGCCTCGACAAAAGATCGTTGTCTTCTCTGCTCATTTTGTACCCTTCCAACCACTTCTTCGGATATATTATGAATAGGGTAGCATCAGGAGATGTGGCGGACAGGAGTAACTTGTCGGTGGCTTCTTCCGGCCAGTCGGGAAGATTATGGAATCGAGTGACTCTCAGGAGCAACGAATGCAGGGAATTTCGTATCGATTTGAAGAACCTGGTGTCCACGATCTCTTGGAGTGAAGCAAACTGGGTGGAATCATAGCCGGAACCATCGAGTGAGACACTTATTGGATCATCAAGCGAATTGACCCTCTCCAGTACTAGGTCCCGCGTGTCAGAGCAAGACGCCCCATGGACGAAGTCTGGGAAAGCCTCATGGAGTGCAGTGAAGATGAAGCTCTGGATGTAGTTCAACAGGCCTTTACCGGTCTCACTGGGGTTCCAGATCAGTCTCGCGCGCTCATCGACATCTATCAGTCTCTGGTTCTCGTCCCTCTTAAGCTCTTTACTGGTGTAATTCTCCTCATTTGACTTGACCATCCCCAAGAAGGAGAAAGAAAAATCGCACCCCAGAGGGTCGCTCAATTGTGCCATGCAGGTGCGGATGTAGCAGTCCTTCTTGTTTGCGTCATAGTCCTTGGCCATGTAGTGCTCCATTATCGTCTCCGTGATTTGCATGGAGTCAAGGAGTGAACAGACATGATCGGTTATCGGTTTCATCTCAAGACCGACGAAGGCATCAAAGCCAGCAAGCTCCTCTGGATGCGGGGTGATTTTAGGGAGGAAGTGACGTCCGTGTATGGCTGAGAGGAGAGAGAAGGGCGATTTATGGTCGATGGTCCAAGAGGATATGGGCCTGAGGCTATGATTCGAGGGATGGTATCCGATGGAAGGGTAGAACTTCACATGTGGTTGAGCTCTTTCGTTCCAATCGATATTTGCAGCTAGCAGCTTGACAAGATTGACATTGTGACTGTTGTCGGAGGATTCGTTCAACTGGAGCTGAGTCTTCTGGAATGGTCGGGTCTCAATGTGTAACGGGATCATGTTATTCGCCGGAGCATCAGAGGTCACTGGGGTGGGAGGGGCAAGCTTTGTAGGCTGGGCTCGCCTCCTGGGTTTTAAGTCCTCCATCATCAGCCAATTCGTGTAGGGCCTCCTCTTCTGGTCTATAGTCAGGTCAGAGTTCTCGATTCGTAGGGGATCTGATATCTTCTTCCTGAAGAGTGTCTGCTCAGTTGTTTCGGAAATTTTTCCGGCGCGAGGCTCTATTGCTCCGAAATGGGCGACGTGCAACTGTCTCTCTGAGAATTTCAGTCTTGTACATTGTTTCTCGATGAAGCCTCTGTGTTTTCCGAAGAAGAATTCGGGCAGAGGGATGTGCCATGTCGGTGGGGGAGAAACTCCTTCAGTTTTAGCCAACGTCCAAACTCGGGTGAGTCCAAGGAGTTTTCGGTACCACGGAGTGTCGCTGTCGATGAAGTTATAAGACGAGGATGCATGGGACCCACAGATATTCAGGATGGCGTCGAGACGTTTAGCGATTAGAGCTTCTGAAGGACAGGATAGCAATCCATTGATCTTTGACACATAAATGAGCAGAGGCTGAGTACTGAGGCCCTTGAGTCCCTGCAACGCGCTTCCTCTGACCAATTCTGGGCTGACCTTGGAACACGTTTGAGAAAAGAAGTGGTCTTGAGGGGATAGGCAAACATCTTCGTGGCGCGGCCCGACTACGCGGTTGAATTGAACGGCAGAAGCGGCTCCTGAATAGGTGACAACAGAGCACCAACCGAGATCAACGATTTTGTGTGGGTTGGCAATGTTGTTTAGTGGGTGGTCGTATCCGGCGGACGCACCTGAGCCTCCAGTCTCGACTTGAATTCGATAGTACGCCAGCTCTTCATCCTCTGGTAGTGCTGTGTCAGGGAAGATCCGATAGGTGCCGTTCCCCCAGGGATATCGATAACGGGTGGGCCAACAATGGTCATAATTCATCCCGGTGATGACCACGTGTGCGTTCGTTAGCCTGTGCAACTCTTCCTCAGTGAGATAATAGTGGACATCATTGGCTCTCAACACGAAGTAATCGGAAGACCCGTATGGATAGAGCTCAGACAACGTACCGACCAGGTGGGAGTGCCAAAAGGATGTGTGTCCAGCGTTGGCTATGAACCCGGGCTCCGTAAGAGGATGACTCCTATTGTACTCGATGTCGCAGGGCACTATATCCCATGGCCTTGATGTGATCACAGGCTGGATTGCCAGAAGACGGTTGAGGAGGCTCTCCAATCCTTGACTCAGCGTTGAGTTGTTGTACATGCTCTTCTCCGCATGAACGCGATGCAGACTATTTTCAGTTCTCCTTGAGGCCATGAGTCTTTCGAGCTCTCTCGTACAACCATACTTGTTCTTGGATATGAAATTGGAGTAACTCGGAGTAGGCTGGGAGATGAGCTGCCTGATGGACGTGAACAGGACATCACTGAGGTTAGCAAAGGCTTCCGCGACGCCTCTCTGGAATTCTGGTGTGTTCGGAGCGAAGCCCACACTCAGGAATGTTGGTCCATGATTACTTGCTCGAGCCTGATGTGACCAGAGTAGTTTATGTGAGTCGAGGAAGGTCGTGATGTCGACGTCGAGGAGGAGCGGGAGCACAGACAAGGCTGATTCGGTGGGGGGAGTGGATGAGTTGAGCAACATGACGATGGGAATCGGAAAGGTGTGCGGGTATTGGGACCTGAACTCCGTCCAATGCTGGGAGAGGGAGAGTTGTTTCAGGCTGACTGTTGAGGATTCCGGAGGAAACTGAATGAAATCGGATAAGGATTGAGGTATGCCGGCTAAGGGCTCGTGCACTGGATTAAGGAGCCTCCTTGCTGCCTCGAAATTGTCTTCCATGCGATCAATCCAATTGTTCATCCCAAGCCTTGACATTCTCAGTTGTATTGAGTTCCAGAAGAGCCCGGAAGGGTACAAGTCGTTCCGCCAACGTGTTTGTATAGCTGTCCAATAATTTTCACGGATCCTGAATCTGGTCTGTGGACACTGGATGTTTGTCAAGTCTGGCAGTCTGATGTAGGCGAATTCTATGCTCCTGATGACGGCATGTCTGACCAACGGCTCTTCGGAGTCATCCATGGATTCGAGATCAGCTGATGCGAGCTCTTCGGCCTCTTCGACAGTATCTCCGGCTGAACTGATCGAGTTGACTCTGATCATCCTGTTCTGGTTAGCCACAGGCGCGAGGACTCTGACTAAACTTTCCGGTGCAATGTCAACTGGTGCAGGTTCATTGGACACCGTAAGCCAGTCGCTGCTATGGTCAGAATCATCTTCGTCGTCTTCTTCATGAATCTCCGGGAGGTCATGGAGTAGCTGAGCAACGTTCATCAGTCCTCCATTGTCCACGAAGCGAAGCGCTTGTCTAGCTGAGAACTCCTGTCCTTCCACATCATTGAGGGGGAAACCAGGTGGGGGCACTGAGACTGGGGAGACGAAGTAGGAGAATTCGATATGTCGCGGTTCACAAGCTATCAAATACGCTGCGTTCCAAAGGCCATCAGCATCAATAGTCTCCTCGGGGGCACAAAGGCGGAGTATCTCGTCTCCGACGTCCAGGGCCTGGACCATTCCTGGAAGGGGGTCAAAGGGAGAATTGCACCACCTCAGGAAAGTTTGAGTTCCGTCTCTAACGTTTTTGTTTAAAACCCAGCATCTCATATTTCTCCAGCAGTTGTAGTCCAGATAGGCTCTCTTTTGATGAGCCTCGGGGTGTCCATGTCCTGGTAGGGCGAAGAATACGGACTTTAGTCTCCCGGTCCAGCTGAGAAGGTCAAAGGTGAAATCGAAATAGAAAAGATTCGAAGGTGTTAACTTCTGGAAGAGCCTAGACAGAGCTAAATATGCGTTGTTGGAGGAAGACTGGTCGAGGAGTTGAATCCACTTGTGGTTGGTCATGTATGTCAGTCTGGAGCAGAGGTTGTTCATGGCTGATACATTGTCCCAATGGGCGGCAGAGTCTGGTGAGCAGCAACCAATGAATTCGAGGAAGGGGGAGTTGAGTATGGACTGCACCGAGTGTACCCAGAGATAGACATTGAAAGTCGAGATTCCCAGAACATCGAGATCGTGCTCGTCGCTGGTGAGGGAAGACCACAGATGTGCCAAGAAGAGTCTTGAAAAGCCGAGCAAAAGTTCGACAGCATCATCCCAGAAAACTTTGTCGTTGATCGTAGTGAGCTCTTCATCTGACGATCTCCGGGCTGATAGCCTTCTGAACTCAAGGGTGACATGTGGACTGGCACGGTGCAAGCTCTGAAAAAAGGCTGTCAGTTGGAGGAGGAACAACAAGGAGTCAGGATAGAAACTTTCTGACGAGATGAACAAGGTTCTATCGTTATTCGGCCGGAAGTCGAGCAATTTCATGAACTCCTTAGTAAGTCTGCGGTATTCGCGCAAGACATTCCCCTGCATGGCAGACGTGGGGTTGTTCGTAGGTGAGACCCGCAACTTCACGACTCCAATAGCACCCATTGGGGGGCGCCCCTGATCATTGTTGTTATTGTTCGCATCGACGCGTGCCCAGAACCGGTTCGCACGCCTGCCGTTTCCTGGGTTTCCCACTTGCTGCCGATTAGCGTTGGGCGGTAGTCTGGGCTGGTCATTCGGTCTCTCTTGGGGGTCGCGGTTGGAGTTACCACTATGAATAGACTCATCGTCTCCAGCCTCAAGAAGGTCATCATCGATGTACTCATCAGGATTGGGGTCACGTCCAGGTCTCTCGGCGAAATTGCCCTGGAGTGCTTGATCTCTCTTGTGTCTCAGAGTCAACAACTGAACCTGAGTGACGAGGCTGTTGATCTCGTATTCAACTTCAGGCAGATTATCAAAGTCCATCTCCAACCTGTCAAAGTCACGGTATTGTCCCTGTCTGAGGTTGTTGATTGATTGGAAGTCTCCAGTGTTCCAACCGGTTTGTAGACCGAGGAACTGTGGCAGTGTAGAAGCGTCAGAGGACCTTGAGAAATATTCGATGTAAGGGCTATAGTGAAGATTGGTAATTTCTCTTGTTGCCACGGTTATCGGATCCAGGACGGCGGTTTTCTTCAGTGCATTGAACTGTCTCCAAAATTGTTCCTCTCTGTCAGGGATCCGACGGAGGGTGGACTCGAATGGGAAATGGGCTTGGGTTGGCAAGGCACTTTGGGAAGAGGCAGCGCTCAGCGTCAGCAGGTCATTCTTCTGGATGACTTCTGCATTGGGAGTCCATTCCTGAAAGCACGAGGTTACGAAGGTGTTCGAAGTGGATGATCGGACGTCGTAAACCAGCTTTAGATCTCTAAGAAAACCTTCTCGCTTAGATCCGATGTCGTGGAGCACAATGTATTCGGGCTTGTCGGAGAGTTCGGATGGCATCTGGTTAAGGACAGCCAACGAACTCAAGTCGTTGAACCACCTCATTTGAGCATGTCCTTGATTGTCCTTGTAGGGGTTGTTATCAGAGCCGTTCAGGAGTTTGAGTCCACTGTTACGAGCCCACACCATAGCCTCAGCGTTGACGCCTCCGGGGTTGGGGTGAACATAGCCATCTTGTACAATGCGAGCCGTGTTTATGGGGGGTGCAGACGAAAGCGCGACTCTTGGAGCAGTGCTGTATGCTAGCAGCAATTGGCCAGTACTAGCAGTACATCTGGAGTTGATCAGACGAGGGCATTCAATGGACCCGAATTCCTTGGGAGGGGCTGTTCGCAAAGCGGCTCTTGCAGCTCTCCCTGTCAAGATGTTTTCGGCTAGGTCACGCACAGTCTGACAGACAGGGGTGTCGAAAGTGAGGAAAATATCCGTGAGGCCATGGGCGATGCCCTGTTTCCTGATGAATCCGAGCAAGATGAGCATGTGGTTGGCGGCGATGTTTGCCGGGACCGTAGGATGGACGGTTAGGCAGGCGAGTCTCTGGATGTCGGAGATGACGGGGATCGTGGTCGAGGTCGTGGCCTTGAAAGCAACTTCTTGCATGGTCAATTCGGGGGCGGTAAGCATCGACTCGGCAGGAATTGCCAGCTTTCTAGGGTACAGCTCACAATCTCTTGGAATCCGTCCGTTGTCCTCAACAAAGTTTCGCACTCGAGCAAGCCAAAGTGGCATTTGTTGCGAAGTCACTGATTCACGAACGAGGCAGGAGAATTTCTCCGTAAAGTCGCGAAGCTCGGAGAATGTTGCTGTCTGGGCTTTAGGGTGAATGGTGAAATGGACCTTGCGAGCTTGTCTTCTCCTGTTGAACTCCTTCGATTTGCCTCCGTGGGCATTAGGCTTCTCGAATTCAGACTGAACTTCATGGCGTAGACAGATATTAGTTAGCATGGCTTTTTTCTTGGAAGTTTTTCTCTTAGCCTGGGATTTAGCCTTAGCTGAGGGTTTCTTTCTCTCGGGAGGGGGAACACAAGATTTGAGGGGCTTTTTGGTATTGTGCTTCGGCTCGTATGTGCACTTTCCAGGAAGAGGGTTCACGGTGAGATGATGCGCCAGAGCTTTCTGAGCTGGGTCTTGATTCCAGTGAGGCTGAAGCTTATTGGTGTCGATAACATTCACTATAGGCTGTTCAGTGACGATTGTGGCCTCGATGTCTTCATTCCAGTTCCAAGGATGGTGCAGCTCACCATCGGGCAGGGCCAGGGGTGCTCCATACGTCTGATGGTTCATGATGGCAGTGTAGGTGCGGATGACGAACCATGGGCAGATCATCACTCGTCTATTCTTGGCTTTCGAACGGAGGTTGACACTGAGCAAAGAGCATAAATGTCCTTGAGCTCCTGAAGGAGAGACAGTGTAGAACAGAGAGTCCTCGTTGACATTGAAGAGGGAGAAGTCGCAGGCAGATCTAACAGCTAGGAAATGCTTCTTCCATCCAACGTGCGAAAGGAGGAGGTCAACGTTTGCTGCAGACATCATTCCATTTCCGAGGGATGCGGCAGCGATGTAACTTGACGTCAGAGCGTTCTTTGCATGGAAATCGAGCGGTTTGGCCAGTCTCAAGAGGGAGAGTACGGAGCTCAGGACACATCCTCCATCTGGTGGAATTATTGCGAGCGCAGAATTGCATTGCAAGAGCGAAGGCCCAGGCTCAGGGAGCTGATTGTTCAGCAGAGGCACGAGAACTGTGTCGGCAAAGTTTTGGTATGTCCTCAAGGAGTCATTGCGGGTTGCAGCCGCAAGGACTGGAACGAAGGAAGAGGTCGCAGAAGCCAAGATGAACCTTGGGGGGAGATCGTTTCTCTCAGACTCAGTGCGCTCAGCAATGATTTCTCTTTCCCAGTCGGAATCCATGCTAAGTCCACGTTCGCGTCGAGTTAGTTTCTTGTGGGCAGGTTTGCTGGCGTGGTACTTGCTGCTCTTAGGATGCTCCGGAATCGTATCTTCCATGTCTGGGAGTGGAGACGAGGACCTCATTCGTTTCTTCTCTGCATCATATGTGAAATCGGTGAGGAATTGTGACATCTCACGGGCCTCTTTAATCTTGCCCTCTTTCACCAACCGCCTGACTTGTGAGGCACTCCGGATGGGAATGGGGTCTGGCTTCTCTTCGATCATCCCGAGGAAGATTTTCGGGTGCTTAGCTGCAGCCCAGGCTTCTCGAACTCTCTGTAGCTGTGGATTTATCGGTGCAGCGATGAACTCGGGTGAATGTTGTAAAGGTGTAGCGCGCTCGGATGAAGCAGCCTCAACGCCGATCTGGGCTATCCTTTCGAAGGAGGGGAAGTCGCGTGAATCGATGAATCTTGGAAGCTGTAGGGCAGGCTGTACGAAGCGGAATGGTGTATCGGCAGGGACCCATGAAGGGTATCCAGAGGGGTCACCTCTTCTGCGGATCTTGTCTTTCTGACTCCAGTTCGAAGCTTTCGCTTTCTTGGAGATCTTCACATAAGCCTCGAACTCGTAGTCATAGTGCTCACACTCGTCATACCAGTCTGAATGTTCGGAAACTGAATCTTCTTTGACCGGGGCGGGTGCGGGGACTTCCACCGTTAGTTTCGCTCTGGGCTTCTTGGCCTTGACGACTCTTGATTTGATCACGGTTGGGACGACTACAGGAGCAGGAGCTCGGTAGTGGCAAACGGCGAAAGATTCGGAGTTCAATACAAAATGGTGGCTCAAGACAGGTGCGAAGGTGGGGTACTTCTTCTCATACAATGAGAAAATTGGGTCACAGGGTCTGTAGGCGGCGTTAGAGTCAGCGAGGAAAACGATGTTGTTAGGCATGGTTTTGAGTTTCCGTAATGGCTGACGGCGATAAGGCCGGTATGATCGAACAGAGCTCAACAGCTCTTTCGATGTTTTGGTTACAAACCCTTGGAGGTTTT
>Ga0075178_1959714_pt1 | contig 12727 bp, 18 predicted proteins | sample JI91814BRNA_FD_77307 | JGI IMG/M metagenome (GOLD analysis project Ga0075178, IMG submission 77307) | Metatranscriptome of wastewater effluent complex algal communities from Wisconsin, to seasonally profile nutrient transformation and... | ecosystem: Engineered > WWTP > Effluent > Algae... | reverse complement strand
TTTAAAGGGATGACGTCGGAGTCGTTGCGGCGACTCCGACGTCTTTCAGCAGAGCTGGCGCTACCCCTAGCGCGAAGCACAGCATCAAACGTTGAAACCAAAAAGTTTCGGATAGTGCGAGAACAGAACGCGGCGGCGAGGTTCGTCGTCGGAAGACCAGTGCGCTGGCGTCCAATTGCGCAGTGGCGTCCGATCTAACAAAGCACGCCCTCGCATAAGACCTGCCCTAACATCAGCGATGTAAGGCGTGTCCATGTCTCGGGGTGACAGGGCCAAAGCGAACGCGTAGTACTTCCAATCGCGACGATCGAAGAACGGCCACGACTTCATCCGCGACATCGAGATCCGTGCGATGACATCTTCGCGCTCGGAAGCGGACAGCTTAGCGATAGCCTGCTGCACCGCGCGAGAACCTTGGATTTCATAGTCAGACCCGCGGAAAGGAGATGAGACTCCCGTCTGCAAGACTTCAGCCGCCAGGGCCTTTGTGTCAAACGACCCAACAGCTCTGACACCTGAAAGACGCCGACCAGCCAAGAATCCGGCGAGAGACGCCAGATATGCGAACTCGTCGTAACGTTTGCGGTAAGCAGCCGTCGCGACAGCAGCCAAGACACCGCCCCCCAAGGAAAAAGCGGACAAGCGCGCAGCTGCTCCAGCGTCGGTCGCAGGAGATAGCGTTGCCGACAGGAGCCGCAGCAACTTAGGTAACGCGTAAGCGCCGGTCGCCGCCGTAGCGGCAACAGTGAGCTTTCGAGCTGGCGAATCTTTGACCTGAGGGATTGCCGAAGCAACGACGTAGCCGCCTACGCCGGTAGCACCAACAACCAGAACGCTTGTTATCGCGTCAGCGATGTCCTTTAGCGAGTCGCGAAGTTCTTCCGGCAACTCAAAGACACCCATGTAGTCCTTTCTAGCGCTTGCGAATTTGCTTGAGCGCTTTAACGAGAACTCGTTTGTGCCTCCGCATCTCCGGTCGCGACGCCGGTGCATCTCGCAGCTGTCGCGCGCGCCTGCAACGGTGTGCAGCCGCGCGGACAGCTACGAAGATGCTGCCAAACGTAACGATCAAAGCGCAGAAGACGTCAAAAATGCTCGCTTCCGCGAACATGCGCGCCTTTCTACCCCATCCCGCCCGTCGGCCAACTGCCTGCAGCAGCTGCTGAGCTCGCCTCGTCGAGGAGGAGGTTCTTTCCAGCCTTGAAGAGTTTTCCGAAGAAAGAACCTTTCTTCTTCTTCTTCTTCTTTTTCTTGGGCGCCGTGTCAATCAGACCTTTGGCGCGAGCACTGGAGAGACCAGTCGCATCTTTGCTCATCTGAGCGCGGAAACGAGCCTGAGCGGCTCGTTCCTGCTGAAACTGAGCGAAAACGTACGCAGCCGCTCCAGCCGCCACTAGCCCAATCAGAGTCGGAGTCTGATTGGGCTGAGGAGGCGCAGCGATGACGTCGGTCACAACGCCCCCGAAGTCTGCTCTTCATCCGGGAGACCTTTACCGATCTCCGAGAGCACGCGGCCCACGGTGTCAATAACCTCACCGGTCTTGCGATTCTTGGCGGTCGCGCTCTTGATCTTCTTGCCGGCGCGCATAATGTCGGCGAAACCCTCCGAAGCCGCATCGCGCCGCGACTGGAGCAAGAAGAAGCCTGCCACGCCGGCGGCGGCAAGCAACCACACCTGAGATTTCTGCATTGCTGATTCTCCTTTAAAGGAACACGTTGCCGGAACCAGTCTACGAGACTGGGGCCGGGTCGGGCGTCGGGACGGGCGTAGGATCGGGAACGACAGGAGCCGGAGGAGCGGGAGGCACCGGAACCGGGATCGGCTCTGTATGCGGCGGTTTCTCCTCTTCCTTCGGCTTCTCTTCGTCATCCTGCCGATTGCGAAGACCGAATTTCGTCCCCTGCTCCCCGAAGTGCGCGAGAGCGCGTCGCGCGTCGAGCACCGAAGGCGGTTCCTGATGTTCGTGAGGAATGAAAAGTTCGCTCAGCGAAGACTTCGGAACCAGAAGTTGAATGCCAGAGGCCAGGGTCACAAGAGCCGTCCCTTCCGTGACGAAAACCGTCACTTCGCCGGTGAGCACAGGCGACGGCGAGCGCAAAAGGCCCACTGCCGCGGTATAAGACGAAGCCATGCTTACTCCTTTCAATCTTGACGCTCAGTATCAGCGAGCAACACCCGCCAATCCACGTGAGCAAATGGTTCAGTGATCTCTTCAAACGACTTCCGCTGGGCTGCGTAAGCACGCAGACCACCCAGCTTCAGTAGGAAAGCGGGACCGTCAGGATGACCAGCCGTCGTCCCACCTCCTGCGAACAGCAGAGACTCCGCAAGCTGCGCCCACTTCCGCTCCGCATCGGGTGAAGCTCCAATTTCGCTCGCTACACGCGCCTGGAAGTCCGGAGACTCCGCGAGACGCTTGAGATCACGGAAAGAAGCTACACCGAACTCGGTCCACAGAGGATTGTCTGCAGCGAGAGCCCAGAGTTCGTCGAATGTTGGGTCCTCGACGCAGCGGGCCCATCGTATGAAGGCAGCTGCTAGCTCGCTGTGCGGCCCGTTATGACCTCTCTCGGTGGCGAGAGTCCGCATCAGAGCTCTCGACGCCAAGCCGTGCTGGATACCGCGATCGCAGTCAAGCCAAGTCATGAGGAATACAGGATACTTCTCCAGCTTGCAAGTATAGCCCAAACTTGCAGATTCAGCAACATATCGCTCGAAAGAACAGCGACGGGGCACAACCAGGAGGCTGTCGTCCGAAGAGAACATACCGCTCCACTTCATCGAGTCAAACATGCGGCAGCATTCAGCTTCCGAGATGTTTAACCCTGCCGCTATGCTCATAACTACGCGCACGATGTTAATAACTGTTCCATCGAGTGCAGTTGATATGAGCCCCGAGACGATACCTCCCGACCTCGCGTATACTGCGGCCCTATCACCCTCAACCAACGGACCACCCAAGATGGGCATCTTGATCGAAAGACGATACAGCGCACCAACCCCCGGTTCTAACGAGTCGTAGAAGTCGGCTAGTTGCTCCATGTGCTGGGTTGACGCTGAAAGGTCGAAACCCGAGAGGTCGTCGGAGACCACAGACCCTTCCGCACCCGCGCCTCTAACCATGGCTAACAGCTTGCGGATCAACACAGGCCCAGAGCCTGAGTGACCATAAGGCCACCATGCCTTGAGGCGGTACATGATAGACAGCAAAGGCCTTCTCATGCACTCGTTGTAGAAATTGGCAACACCTCGAACTTGCCGAAACCGCGGATAATAGCCGCGTGTCGAACCTAGCACGCTCATCACTCCGTTTGCCCAGCCGTAGAGGGGCTGCGCTTTTCCTATTGGACCAGTGCGTGAGATGTTGGATATGACAGGCCCGCCCTGCAGTTTAGACCCAGTTATCGCACGAGCCTCGGCTATGACGCGGAGTACATCGTCCGGAGTCTTGCATTCCGCCGCCATCAGCAAATGGATGGCCTGATCCAGGAGCGAAGTTCTCCACGTCGGGTCACCGTGGTTCGTACCCGTCTTGAGTGCCAGCAGCAGGTTTGGATTCAAAGGCGCTGCACGTACTTTATCTGCCAGCCAAGCGAGAACCACTTTAGACAGCGGTTTGACGTTTGTGGGCGTCAAAGCGATGTCGACTGGCAGCCAAGCGCCGGGACTAGCACCTTCCTCGACGATCCACTTCGAGAGGTGGGAAACTGCGAGCCCGCGTAGATCTCCCTCCTCGAACGATGTCGTCAGCGCGTACTGCCTAAGTTTGTCAGCGAAATAGACAGCCATACGACGGTCGGGCACCGTTGCGTTTGAGGCAAAGACTGGCCCTAGCGACATCGGCCCTCGGGGTGCAATACGCGTGGCGTTAGCCGGAACTTCGCGCAACCTTTCACACGTGAGCTTGATCGGCTCTGGCGCGTCGAGAAGTACCACGGAGGGCAGCTGAACGGAGCAGCCGCCCTCCGGAAGCACTTTCAACACTGAGCCCGCGCGAGCAATGCCGAGCTCAGCAAATCTCACAGCTTCAGTTCACGCCACGCTTCGCGGCGCAAGCCATAGCTGGTCAGATCTGCGTCATCAGCTGCAGTGACGGTCGAGGAGAGTTCGACGATGGGTGGAGTGACAAGCCACACGCCATCTGCCGACTTGTCGATGCAGACGAGGGATCGTGCCGTCGCAAACAACTCGCGCGTGGGCCTGGAACAGCGCACGACCAGAGCGGCACCGGCAGTACACGCCGAGACGAATTCATTCGTCACCGCGTAGGCCGCGACAGGAGCGCCACCCGAGAACAGATGCGACCAGGCACCGTGATCTGGATGATCCGGTTTCTGGAGAATCTGAGCGAGCGCGTCTTCCCGAATGCCGATCGCCAAAGCCCAAGCCGCAACCGTGTTCGTGAAAACAAGCTGCGGAATGCCCAACTGCGTGGGTCTGTCGGTCGCGACGAACTTCCGAGGATCATGAGTCGTGCCGAAGCCGACATCGAGAATGTCGGGTCTGTTAGCACGAATCGCGACACACAGCGCACGCTCGGAGACAGTGAAGAGCGGTTTGGCAGGAGTTCCCTTTCGGACCAGCGCCTGCGTCGAAGGCAGAGAGGGAAGCAGCGCGGTTGCACCCATCACCTCGTCCTGGCGCAAAGGCACTGAGCGACGCAACGCAAGCAGAGAAGGCAGAGCAGGCGTCACACCAAAGCCGTCGGTTACCACGGGAGTGAGCGGCGACATACCGGCTCCAGGAGCAGGCGTCGCACGCCAGCCGCAAGCCGAAGCCAGCGCGTCGTAGGCCTCGCGCACGCTATTCTTCGTACCCGGCAGGACTTCCAGTCTGCGATGAATCTTGAGCATGAAGCTTGTGGCTTTTCGCAAAACCGGCAGCACAGACATCGGGCTCGAAGTGGCGAGCGTGTCCACGACGCGCAGTTCACGGGTGGGATCCGTGCCCAGCGTCATGGGCAGCAACTGTTCTTGTGGCAACTTGACCGCGTCCAGACGGAACAACTCGGTGAAGAACTCGACCAACACCGGCTGCTCTGTCACTTCGCCGCGAACTGATTTGCGGGTGAACGCCATCAGCTCACGTTCAGCTTCAAGCAGCATTGGGTGGACGGGCAGTGCGAGCACGGCGGCCATCGCAGTCTGCACTTCCGAGAAAGGCGCCACTGCTGCCATCTTCGACAGGGCTTCCGCGATTGGTGGGAGCTGCAGCGTGCGGGCAACCAGTCGCGCCAGAACAACGTCCGGCGGCAGCGCCATGGCAGCAGACACGATAGCCGCTTGCATGAACCGAGCCCGCACAAGCGCCGCTTTGTGTTTCATTGCCTCGATGCCTTCGAGATCGAGAGCAACGGGATCGAAAAGACCCAGAACCTTCGCGACTTGCGGTGCCTGCAACAGGAACGCCAGCTGATTGAGCTTCGTCAGCGGAGTCGTCCGCTCAGCCGATACTGAGTCGACGACGTCGAAAGCGAGCGGCTTCGCGTTCTCGAGCTTGGGCTCGAAAACCAACGTCGCGAACTTAGACCTTCTGAAAAGATCTGTCAGCTGGACGTTCGGCATTGACGAAAGCCTCTCAGCCATTGCGAAACCATCGAGCGGGTGCGGACCCACGATGGCGCGGATAGCGACGCTATCCTCGAAGATGGCCATGATGGCAGCCTTCGTCTCCTGGTTCAACAGATCAGAAGTCAACGCTTCATGCAGCGTCATGTCCTGAAGAGCTGACCCACCGAGCAAACCGAGCTGCACTAGGGCGTGCAGATGTTCCGCCGCTTCCGGCGTTGTCTTGCTCGAAATGAAATTCTCGTTGACAGGCGCCCCGTACACCTCAGGCGGCGACATGGTCAGCGCCGTCAGTGCGTCAAACAGCATGTTTGACAGCTTGGCCGAGCCAGCGGCTCGAAGGATCGCCTTCAAGCCCGTTCCGAGTGCAGCCGAGACGGGCGGATTAACCGCCAAAATGCGAGTGCACGCCAGAACCCACGCGGTCACCACATCCACTGGGGTGTAGATCGTTGCCGTCGTGGTTTTGAAAACACGTTCAACGTTGAAGCTTAGCACTAAAACCTCCGTTCGAATAGCGCGGAGCAGGGCTCCGCGCTATTACAAGTCAGGTGAACCGCCTAACCGAGGCGGATTCCGATGCCGCGCAGGGACTGAGTCACGGCCCGGAGCCGAGCGAAGAGCGCGGGAGTGGCGCTCTTTCTTACGCCCGCAATCAGACCTCGCGCCGCGCCCGGGCTGCGTTTCAGCTTACCCGAGTTGCGGCGCACTTGATTCCGCATGATGTCTCCTTCCATGGTATCCAAAAGTGGATTAGGCGCATAGCGCGCCATCTCGCGCTGTTTCTGCGCGGCCACGACTTTTCTGAGTTTCTTCAGCTTCTTCCGATCCTTCTTCTTCAGCTTGCGCTGTCCAGAAGTCAGCTCGGCAATTGCGATTTCTTCCGGTGACAAAGCCGGAAGGGGATCGCTGTTAGCAGAAGAAAGCCCCGTCGCAGATGTGACGATGGGTTGGTTGACGGAAGCAGGAGCGGGGGCCGCAGACATCTGCTGCTGCGGCACTTGCGCCTGCCCGTATGCGATCGACTGTGAACCCGGGAAGGTGAAGTTCGAACTACCGAGGTAGTCCTCCTCCTCGAAAGGTTGAGAGAACTCCTCTTCTAAGAGAAAGTCTTCGAACTCATCACCGTCATCGGGAAGCGGCCGCTGACAGCCGCACGAGGTCACGCGACGTATTCGTCCGCGTCTTCCTCGTCCAGCGACCCGTCGATCGCGTACGCATCGGCTTTCATGCCGAACTTCCCGCCGGACAGCTTGTCCGCGAGAGTGAGGGCGGCCGCCGTGCCGATCGCGATCACCGAGAACTTGAACAACTTGTCGATCAGAGAGTCACCGTACATTGTCTACTCCTTAATCAGAGGAGATAGCAGACGGATAACCGCCCCTACCCCTTTTGCAAGACGCCTGCGAGCCAGCGCACCGTCAGGCGTAGCGCTTGACAGGTATGCCAGCAGGTCAGGAACCGAAGCGGATTTACGCGCAGAATCCGCGTGCCGGTACAGGTTGTACCCAGCCGCCAAACTGTTCAGCAAAACCTCGAGACGCGTCATGCGCCTGGGAGCTTTGCTCTTGTTCGACGTCGAGGTCTCTTCACCCTCCTGAGATTGGATCGGAGCGGCGGAGTGATCAGTGGAGCTGTTAGGCTCTGCCTGATCCGCCGCCGCTTCGAGCTGCGCCAACGTTCTCAGAAAGAGGTCGTCGCAGACACCCTGTTCCTGCTGATCCTGCGGATCAGCGTCGAAGGGTGTCGTTGTTGGTCGTGTCATGCTATGCTTCCTTCTCCTTGTCTTTCCGGCGCTGTTGCTGTGTAACGTGCATGTCGTAGGCACCTAAGCACAGGCTGCCGAGAGGTTTCGCCATCATCAGCTGCTTGATAGTAGCTATTGTGGCAGTCGGGTTTGTCGTGAGCGTATTTCTCACTTCTTCGGGCAGATGCGGGAAGATGATCAGTAGCGAAAGCGTTGCCGCAACATCTCTCGGGACTGAAACGTCACCCGGCGCCCTTTTCAGGGCGTCGGGTGTCGCCGCGTTGATGAGGCCTTTGAGCGCCTCACCCAAAGCGTCGTAGGTCACGACTTCGGCGCAATCTTCTTGGTTCGAGTGTCCGTGAAGGCGCGAAGCAGGCGGTCGACTTCGATCTTGCCGCGCGTCAGCAGCCAGGAGGAAACGCTCGGCCCGTTACCGCTCGACGCGGTAACGAAGCCGCTGCCGAGGATGAGGGCCGCCGGTTTGTTCGACTCGTAAAACAGATTGTTAGCCGTGGCGGTCGCTTGACGCGCGCGAATGGCCATCGGGCAATAGGCGTAGCCACCATTGCGCGCGGCGACCGCGGGCAAGAGCCACAACCGCACGCGCTTCTGTCCTCCGGAATTGTCGACTGCTGCCGGTTCCAGCGAAATCGCGTTGATGATGTCGGGATCGCCGCCCTGCGTACCGACGGCCACGCCGCCAGTCGAAGATACGGCCTGCTGTTGCGACATGCCGTACATGGTGAGCGTCAAAGAGGGGAGGTTCTGCTGATTGTTGGCCGAAATATCGACCACCATACCAAACACGAGCTCGTCGTTGAACGCGGTAGAAGTGTAGAGGAAACCGTACTGTCCGGTGATTGCGTACGCTGTGGTCGCGGGAGTCCAGCCGTTCGCGGCCGCCAACGTCGACAAACTGCCGGTCGCGCTCACGTTGCCCACGTAGTTGGCCGGTTTGTAGCGCGGCGCTTCGCTGGCGATGAACGAAGCGACGGTCGACGCGGGAGTGTTCAGTTCTCCGTAGGTCGAATCGAGCACGAGCGCACCTTCGGCAACGAAACCGGGAGCGTTGCGACCCGACGCGTTCGCGGCCATGAGAATCGCGAGCAACGCGCCCACGCGGCCAATGTATGAAGCGCCTTTTCGGCGCTGAGTAACGGCGTTAGCCATTGAAAAGCTCCATAAACAGTTTACCGTACATCGTTTGGTTACGCAGATCGTTGAAAGTCAACGCCAGCGCGCGCGCTAACGGTAATTTAGCAGCGCTCGGAATCGCCGTTGAAGAAATGATGTCGGTCGCCGAAACGACGGTCAACCAGTTCAACACGGCGGGAGCCCTTTGCATGCTAAGGATCGTGTCGTTAGCAAGCGGAACTCCTAAAAGCACTGGAAACACGAAGCTCACACTCCGCGTCTCTGGTGCCTCGCAAAGGAGAGAGATCCACGCGTCAGGCGATGCCTGAAAGGACGATTGAAGTACCGTCGCGAGCACGCGAACGGCATCGTGCGTTAACGCTAGCCTCAGGAAATCGTCAAGCGCGTGAATCATCTCGTGATAGAACGCTCGCAATACGCGCGAACTCCGCTCGGGTCTAATGACCAATGTCATTGATCCGATGTGCCATTCGCCGAAACGCAGCCTCGGCAAAGGGTAAGCCGCCAACGTCACGGGATATCCCATAACATAAAGAGGCCCAAGTTTACGCGGTGCGAATTGCGCAGGAGCGAAAGCCTGTGCGGCCTTCGCCCCCGCGGAAGTCTCCGAACTCACAATGCCAGTTCAGAAGCAAAGCCATCGTGCATGGCTGCGTCCAGCACGACATCCATGAAGTCGTCGTCGAGATCACCCGATCCTGCATCGCCCCCGGGAAGGACATCGCCCGTACCAGAACCCGATTCGTTGACGATGCCTGAACCGCCGCCGCCGTCTCCGCTGGAGCCGGGAGCGTTAGCACCGAATCCGAAGCCGGGGATCTCTCCTGGTTGTGGCATCAACGCCGCAAGGAACTGAGATTCTCCCAGCGCATCCGCGGTCCGCTCGAGCAAGCGGTCGCGCAACGTCGGGCACAGCAGCTCGCACGTCAAACCAGAGTCAGGAATCAAGAGAGAAACTTCGACCAGAGAGGGCGAGATGGTCGATGCCTCCGTTCTGAGTGAGCGGAACTCAAAGCTCGGATAGATCCCGTCTGTCAGGCCGCCCGACGACGCACCCCAAAGCGTGCTGCCTCCCGCAGACCAGCCCGCAGGTACGTAAGTCCTACCATCCCTCGTTGAGATGGAAGGTAGAACCAGTACGCCGCACTTGGATCCCGTTGCGCCTGTAGTGTTTGGCCGCAATAGAATCCGCTGGATGATGGAAAAGCCCGACTTCGTCATCCATTTAACGACGATGGCGAAGTCTTGGCTCATGAGCACCTCGCGAGGGAGAGAAGAGCCGTTGGTTGGGAGGTTGCCAACCGCCCAGGTAGAATACGGAGCAGAAGCGCCCGCAGCTGACAGCACATACGCTGCAGTGGTACTCAAAGCCTCCGTCCTTGAATACCCACCCGGTTGAAACGCAATCAGTGCGCCAAGAACGTCGCAAGGAGCAAGCGAATGCCCCTTCACCCCGTAGAACGTGGGATCCGTGACGTACCCTTGAACTCCGGGTGACGCGGGCCCGAATGGATAGCCGACCGCAACGTCCGACTTCCAGGCTTGGCTGATATCACCGGACACCGCTTGGAACGACATGAGCGCCTTGGGAGGAGCCGTCGCGCCAGTGAGTACACCGGGATCGGCAGACACTGGAATGTACCCCGCCCTGTGAGTTTTCGCGACCCAGACTTCGGAACCGGTGTTGATAGCGGGAAGACGGTGAGACAACTGCCCGCGTGAAGCCTGTAGCAGGATCTGAGCAAGTGACCCATCCGGTGCCAAAGGCCCGAAGTCTGAGGCGATGATCTCGCAATTGAAAGGGATGAGGCTGCGAGGACATGGCGAGCACGCCTCCAGCGACAACGCCTGCATCGCAGCAGCCGACGTGAGTTCAGTCAGCATCGTTTTGTTCCTCCGCGTAGTTCACAGCCTTAAGGGATGCCGTACCCAGCAGCACGCCCAAAAGGCCAACCGTAGCCACAGCCGAGGCAGTCGTCGCCCGGCGATCATTCGATGAGTAGACAGCGAGAGCCAGCGCAGCGGCCGAGACAACCAGCGTGCGCTGGCCCATCTCGCGAGTAGCTGCGACGTAGCTCTTGGGGTCAACGCCCAACAGGCGCAGAAGTAGGTCCATTTTCTTCCTTTCTAACAGGCTGCGAATCCGGAGTTACCGAGTGGCCCAAGAGGGGACCAACGGCTTCCGAGATCGCAGCGATCTGTTCGGGAGAGTACGACGCGTCAGCGGCTCCTGCGTAAGCAGGAGCGAAAACGAAAACGGCTGCGCCAGGCGTAGGATGAACGGCGATCGTGTGCCCCGCCGTATTGGCAGAAGTTCTTTCGACGCGCGTCGAGCGGTAATCCAAATCCGGGTCGCCCGTATACGAACCGGCGACGACGACTTCCGTGTCGACTCGGCCCGAACTCGCGGACGGCTGCTGCCCCTTGTCGCCATCGCCGAGTTGCGTCGGGCTCGTGCAGCTGGCGAGTGCAGCAATCACGAGAAGGCACAAAAAGAAGCAGCCTGAGGTCCACACTTGACTGGAAGCCGAAGTGGTGACTGATGAGGCTCTGTTCATTCTCATACTCCTAGAATCAAGTCGCATTGAGAGAGAGCCACAGCACGCGCTGCAGCCAAAAGAGACGTGGGATCCAGGGCTGTGCCGCGTAGTGCGTTCGCCACGTCACGAATCGCTGCGGCCAAGTTGCGCTGATGCGCTGCATCTCGGTAGTGGTATGCGCCCCTGGCAACCAACAAACCACGGTTCCGCTCGATTGCGTAGACCATGAAGCAGACAGGTAACATGAACTCCAGGTGCCGCAATTCCATCTCCGAGTCTTTCGGCAGTTCGGAGGAATCGAGCGCGAAGCGCCCGTCGTCAAGCAACCTGTTGACGAAGAAGCTCATCGCCTCCACGTCCGGGATGCCATCTCCGGCGTTTAGTGATAGAACTTCCTCGCTTATGGAGTTAGCCAAGCGCTGTGCTACCACCATCTGAGCGCAGAACAAGTCGTCGCGCTCCGCCGCGAGGGCGAAAGTGGCGCTTGCGTGCGCGTACACAAGTTTCGGCAGCAAGGCAGCTTTCTTGTTAGCGCGAAGTACTCGCATCAAGCGCTTGACTGCGGGATGCGTATTGGTCATGATCTATGTCCCTCCTTTTGCATCAGGGCGCACAGTTCGGTGAGGCGGCCAAGTTTGCTGGTGGAGACGACCTGCTCCAAGAAGAGCACCGCCATGCGAGAAGCGAGCGCGTAGTCGATTGTCGGAATCCATCTCATGTCCGTCCTGTCATGAAGTCCGCGGGATCCAAGCCATGTCGCCCGTGCTCTTCTCCGCCTTTCCAGTTGTTCAGCGTCCGCGATAGTGCGTGCCACGACCTGATCCGAGAAATCCGTGCCGAGCAAGGCTTTGAACTGAAGCGCCGCGCTACGCGTCGGAAACACCGCTTTTGCCAGTGCGCTTGAAGAGTAAATCTGACCGTGGTCGAGGGAGATGAAAACACCTCTCGAAGTCACTGCGTCTGAGACTCGCTCCTCAGCGACTTTAGCAACCTCCTTTTCGACGCGTATGTACGTCGGGTGAAGTGGATGATCCGGAGACCACACTCTGTGGCGATCAGCACCCGCAGTGGCGCGCGCCCAGCGAGGTGTGAATTCAGCGTCGAATTCAAACAGATGGACGCGCTGTGCGTGACCAAAGTCGTGCACCGCCGAAGCCAGCGTAGTCAGCTGGTTATAGAGGGTGGTCTTGCCTGAAAGCGATGGACCGCTCAAAGCGAGCGCTGCGAATGGAAGCGTCACGAGCCACCTCCTTCGCACAGGTCGGGTAGAGGAGAGAGCTGTGTCACTACGGGTTGAAGCGCTTTGATTTTCGTGGCTCTCGCCGCTCTCATCTTGTCGCACAGTCGAGTCCATGCGGCGTCTTGGATGGTCTTGAGACCCGAGGCGACTTCCTTCTCCACCATCTTGGCTGACCAGTCCCTGTTTTCGAAGGACAGCCAGTCCATGTGACGCCTGAAGTGAATGAAGGAGCTGGCCAAAGCCAGCCTTTCCAGCCGAGCGAGAACGTCGAGTTCTTCATCATTGAAACCCTCGAAGTTGTGAAACACGTTCAGAACTCCAAGGAGTTCAAGAGCTGATTGAAGCGAAACGAAGTAAGGATGCATGTGCTATGTACCTCCAAAGTACGCGAGAACAACTTCAGTGAACGCAGAACTTCAGCGAATGGTGTTGTCCGCAGCTCCAAAAGTAAGAGATAAGACCGACCGCAACGGGTCA
>Ga0075178_1111376_pt1 | contig 12798 bp, 23 predicted proteins | sample JI91814BRNA_FD_77307 | JGI IMG/M metagenome (GOLD analysis project Ga0075178, IMG submission 77307) | Metatranscriptome of wastewater effluent complex algal communities from Wisconsin, to seasonally profile nutrient transformation and... | ecosystem: Engineered > WWTP > Effluent > Algae... | reverse complement strand
GCTCTTGATTCTTGTCCTCAAAGAAGAGGTGTATGTACAAGGGTATATACAACCACTCCAAAGAAGCCTAACTCAGCGCTTCGTAAAGTTGCCAGAGTACGTTTAACAAACGGAAAAGAGGTAAATGCCTACATCCCAGGTGAAGGTCATAACTTACAAGAACACTCGATTGTTTTAATTCGTGGTGGAAGGGTTAAAGACTTACCAGGGGTAAGATACCATATTGTTCGTGGTGCTTTAGATACTGCGGGTGTAAATGGTCGTTTACAATCAAGATCTAAGTATGGTGCTAAAAGACCAAAACCAGGTCAAGCTCCTGCTGCAGCTGGAAAAAAGAAAAAATAATAAAAAATAAAAGGTAATGAGAAAAGCAAAACCAAAGAAAAGATACATTTTACCTGATCCGAAGTTCAAAGATACTTTGGTAACTAAGTTTGTAAATAACTTAATGATTGACGGTAAAAAATCAATTTCTTATTCTATTTTCTATGACGCTTGTGATTTAGTTGAATCAAAGCTACAAGAAAGTGGATTAGAGGTATGGAAAAAAGCGTTAAATAACGTAATGCCTTCAGTTGAAGTGAAGTCCAGAAGAGTTGGTGGAGCCACTTTCCAAGTACCAATGGAAGTTCGTGCAGATAGAAAATTATCTCTAGGCATGAAATGGATGATCAAATATGCACGTGCAAGACATGAGAAAACAATGGTTGAAAAACTTGCAGGTGAAATTATCGCTGCTTCTAAAGGTGAAGGTGCTTCTGTTAAGAAAAAAGATGATACTCATAGAATGGCAGAGGCAAATAAAGCCTTCTCACATTTTAAATTTTAATTAGATGGCACGCGATTTAAAATTTACTAGAAATATTGGTATTGCTGCGCATATTGATGCGGGTAAAACTACAACAACCGAACGTATTCTTTATTATGCAGGTGTGAGTCACAAAATTGGTGAAGTTCACGATGGTGCTGCTACAATGGACTGGATGGAACAGGAGCAAGAGCGTGGTATCACGATTACTTCTGCTGCTACAACTGTAAATTGGAAATATAGAGATAACTCTTATCACGTAAATATTATTGACACTCCTGGTCACGTTGACTTTACTGTAGAAGTAAACCGTTCTTTACGTGTACTTGATGGATTAGTATTCTTATTTAGTGCTGTTGATGGTGTTGAGCCTCAATCAGAAACTAACTGGCGTTTAGCTAATAACTATAATGTTCCTCGTTTAGGTTTCGTTAATAAAATGGACCGTTCTGGAGCAGATTTCTTAAACGTGTGTAAGCAAGTTAAAGAAATGTTAGGTAGCTACGCTGTACCATTACAGTTACCAATCGGGGCTGAAGACGATTTCGAAGGAGTTGTTGACTTAGTTAACTTTAGAGGTATTAAGTGGAATGAGCATGATAAAGGTATGACTTTTACTGAAGTGCCAATCCCTGATGATATGTTAGATGAAGCAACTGAATATCGTGAGAAATTACTTGAAGCAGTAGCTGAATTTGACGAAACGTTAATGGAGAAATATTTTGAAGATCCAAATAGCATTTCGGAGGACGAAATTTTAGAAGCGTTACGTCAAGCAACAATTTCTATGAAAATTGTTCCTATGTTATGCGGTTCTTCATTCAAAAATAAAGGCGTTCAAACAATGTTAGATTATGTAATGGCGATTTTACCTTCTCCATTAGATAAGGAAAACATTAAGGGAACAAACCCTAATACTGATGCCGAAGTGGAAAGAAAGCCTTTAGCTTCTGAACCTTTCTCAGCATTAGCTTTTAAAATTGCTACTGACCCTTATGTTGGTCGTTTATGTTTTGTTAGAGCGTATTCAGGTGTTCTTGAGTCGGGTTCTTATATCTTGAACAATCGTTCAGGTAATAAAGAGCGTATCTCTCGTATCTTCCAAATGCATGCTAATAAACAAAATCCAATTGAAAAATTAGTTGCTGGTGATATTGCTGCAGTTGTTGGTTTTAAAGATATTAAAACTGGTGACACTTTATCAGATGAGAAAAACCCAATTGTTCTAGAAGCAATGGAATTCCCAGAACCAGTTATTGGTTATGCAATTGAGCCTAAAACACAGGCTGATGTTGATAAACTTGGTATTGCAATTGGTAAATTAATTGAAGAGGATCCAACTTTAGTAGTAGAGTCTAACGAAGAAACAGGACAAACTATTTTAAAAGGAATGGGTGAGCTTCACTTAGAAATTATCATCGATCGTTTAAAAAGAGAATTTAAGGTTGAAATTAACCAAGGTGCACCTCAAGTTGCTTATAAAGAGTGTTTAACTACTAATGTTGAACATAGAGAAGTTTATAAAAAACAATCGGGTGGTCGTGGTAAGTTTGCTGATATAAACTTTGAATTAGGTCCTAGAACTGATGGTAAGGATGGTTTAGAATTCGTTGATGAAATTAAAGGTGGGGTTATTCCAAGAGAATTCATCCCTTCAATTCAGAAAGGATTTAATATGGCAATGAGAAATGGAGTGTTAGCTGGATTCCAAATCGAATCTATGAGAGTGCGATTATTCCACGGATCATTCCATGATGTTGACTCAGATAACTTGTCATTTGAATTAGCGGCACAAATTGGTTTCAAAGAAGCTGCTAGAAGTTGTAAGCCAAAATTACTAGAGCCAATAATGTCTGTAGAGATTATCTCTCCAGAAGAATATACTGGTTCTGTAACTGGTGACTTAAACAGAAGACGTGGTATCATGCAAGGTATGGATATGAGAAATGGTGCTCAAGTAATTAAGGCACACGTTCCATTATCTGAATTGTTTGGTTATGTTACAGATTTACGTACATTAACTTCAGGACGTGCAAATGCTTCATTAACATTTGATCATTATTCTCAAGTTCCAGACAATATTGCTGATGCAGTAATCAAGAAACAAGGTGCTAGTAGTGCAAAATAATAAGATATGACACAAAAAATTAGAATCAAATTAAAGTCTTACGATCATAATTTAGTTGATAAATCTTGTGAAAGAATCGTAAAGGCTGTGAAATCTACAGGTGCAGTTGTTAATGGTCCAATTCCATTACCTACTAGAAAAGAAATCTATACTGTACTTAGATCACCTCACGTAAATAAAAAATCTAGAGAACAGTTTCAATTATGTACTTATAAAAGATTAGTTGATATCTATTCTTCTAGTGCAAAAACTGTTGATGCTTTAATGAAACTTGAATTACCAAGTGGTGTTGAGGTACAAATTAAGTAATTAAGATTTTAGAATTGCTATATAGAAAATCAACCGAGAAATCGGTTGATTTTTTATTTTACAAAAAATGTTAATAACTATTTGATTTTTATCTAATAAGTTATTAACTTTGCAGTCCCTTTGTATAAAATGAAGGGTTGTGGATAATTATAAATATATAAAAATGTCCGGTTTAATAGGTAAAAAATTAGGTATGACGAGTGTTTACACAGGAGAAGGTGTAAGTACTGCTTGTACCGTATTAGAAGTTGAGCCAAATGCTGTTACTCAAATTAAAACTGTCGATAATGATGGTTATACAGCGGTTCAATTAGGATACGGGAACAAAAAAGAGAAAAACACATCAGCCTCTTTATTAGGTCATTTCAGAAAAGCTGGTGTCTCGCCTAAGAGCAAATTAGTTGAGTTTAAAAACTTTGCTAAAGATGTTGCTTTGGGAGATACTATTAAAGCTGAAGATATCCTTGAAGAAGGTGAGTATGTGGATGTAGTTGGAACCTCTAAAGGTAAAGGTTTCCAAGGGGTTGTTAAAAGATACAACTTTGGTGGTGTAGGTGAAGCTACACACGGTCAGCATAACCGTTTAAGAGCTCCAGGTTCAATTGGTGCTTGTTCGACTCCTTCAAGAGTTTTTAAAGGAATGAGAATGGCGGGACGTACAGGTAATGCAAGAGTTAAAGTGCAAAATCTTCAAGTTCTAAAAATTATTTCAGATAAGAATCTTGTTCTTGTTAGTGGTTCTGTTCCTGGTGCAAAAAATTCTTATGTAATTATTGAAAAGTAAGATGAAATTAGCAGTATTAAATAAAAGCGGAAAAGAGACAGGAAGAAGTGTTACTTTGTCTGAAGCAATATATGCTATTGAGCCTAACGATCATGCTATCTATTTAGATACTAAACAATATTTAGCAAATCAACGTCAAGGTACTCATAAAGCTAAAGAGAAATCAGAAGTTTCTGGTTCAACTCGTAAACTTAAAAAACAAAAAGGTACTGGTACTGCTCGTGCAGGTTCTATTAAGTCTCCTTTATTTGTTGGTGGTGCAAGAGTTTTTGGTCCAAAACCAAGAGATTATTCTTTCAAATTAAATAAAAAAGTTAAAGTATTGGCTAGAAAGTCTGCTTTATCTTATAAAGCGAAAGAAAACGCAATTTTAGTGTTAGAGTCTTTGTCTTTATCAAGCCCTAAAACTAAAGAAGTTATCTCAGTTTTGTCAGCTATTAATTCAGATGTAAAAAAATCTTTGATTGTTTTACCTGAATTAGATTCAAATGTATATTTATCAGCAAGAAATATTCCAAATACTAAAGTTGTTGTAGCTTCAGAATTAAATACTTATGATATTTTGAATGCAAAACAACTTATATTAGTTGAAGGTTCTGTTTCAAAAATTGAAGAAATATTAAATTAAAATGGGAGTATTAGTAAGACCATTGTTGACAGAAAAAGTAACGTCTCTAAATGAGAAAGGTAAATTTGGTTTTGTAGTATCAAAAGATGCTAATAAAATTCAAATTAAAAACGAAGTAGAGAAGATGTTCAACGTTACAGTTGTTAGTGTCAACACAATGATTAGTCCAGGAAAGAAAAAAACCAGATATACAAAATCGAACATCATTTCTGGTAGAACAAGTTCTTTCAAAAAGGCAATTGTTACATTAAAAGAAGGTGATTTCATTGATTTCTATAATGGAATCTAAACAAGTATAAGAGATGGCTGTTAAAAAATTAAGACCCGTAACTCCCGGACAAAGATTTAGAGTAGCTCCTGTATTTGATGATATTACATCGTCTACACCTGAGAAATCTTTATTAGCTTCTGCTAAAAGATCAGGTGGTCGTGACAATACAGGTAAAATGACCATGAGATATATTGGTGGTGGTCATAAAAAACAATATCGTATAATTGATTTCGCAAGAGATAAGCATGGTATTCCTGCTAAAGTTGCATCAATTGAGTACGATCCAAATAGAACTGGTAGAATTGCTTTATTAGTGTATGCTGATGGTGAGAAGAGATATATTTTAGCTCCTCATGGTTTACAAGTTGGTCAATCAGTTTTATCAGGTTCAGGAATTGCTCCTGAGGTCGGTAACTCATTACCATTATCTGAAATTCCTTTAGGTACTGTTATTCATAGTATTGAAACTAGACCTGGTAAAGGTGGTGTTTTAGCTAGAAGTGCTGGCTCTTATGTTCAGTTAGTTGCTAGAGATGGTAAGTATGCTACTATCAAGTTACCTTCTGGTGAAATGAGAAATGTTTTATCAAAATGTTATGCAACTGTTGGTTCGGTATCTAATCCTGACCATATGAATGTTAACTTAGGTAAAGCTGGTCGTAATCGCTGGTTAGGTGTAAGACCTAGAACTAGAGGTGTAGCTATGAACCCAGTAGATCACCCAATGGGTGGTGGTGAAGGTCGTGCTTCAGGTGGACACCCAGTTTCACGTACAGGTATCTATGCTAAGGGTAAAAAGACTAGAAAGCCTAATAAATATTCAGATAAACTAATTATTAGTAAAAAATAATAAATTATGGCACGTTCATTAAAAAAAGGTCCATATATCGATTACAGAGTTGAAAAGAAAGTTTTAGATTTAAATGCTTCTGAGAAGAAAGCAGTTATCAAAACATGGTCTAGACGCTCTATGATTTCTCCTGACTTCGTTGGTCATACATTTGCTGTTCATAACGGAAATAAATTTATCCCTGTTTTTGTAACTGAAAACATGGTTGGACATAAATTAGGAGAATTCGCACCTACTCGTAATTTCCGTGGTCACGTTAATAAAAAAGATAAAGGTAAAAGATAATTAAATGGAAGCTGTAGCAAAATTAAATAATTGTCCTTCTTCTCCTCGTAAGATGAGATTAATGGCTGATTTAATCAGAGGACAAAGAGTAGATAAAGCATTAGCTGTATTGAAATTTAGCACAAACCATGCTTCTTTGCCTTTAGAAAAATTATTACTTTCTGCGGTTGCTAACTGGGAAGTTAAAAACGAAGGTGAAAGCATTGAAGATGCTAATCTAATAGTAAAAGGCATCTTTGTAGATGGTGGTAAAATGCTTAAAAGAATTCAACCTGCTCCTCAAGGTAGAGCTTATAGAGTTCGTAAGCGTTCTAATCACGTTACAATAGTTGTTGATAGTAAGGTTGAAAATAATTTAGATAAGTAACAATATGGGTCAAAAAGTTAATCCAATTGGCTTACGTTTAGGTATTATCCGTGGTTGGGATTCTAACTGGTATGGTGGTAGTACTTTTGCTGATAAATTGGTAGAAGACGAGAAAATTCGTAAATACGTTAATACTCGTTTTCCTAAAGGTGGTATTTCTAAAATTATCATCGAAAGATCTCTTAAGAGAATTATTTTAACGATTAATACAGCTCGTCCAGGTGTAATTATTGGACGTCAAGGAGCTGAAGTTGACAAAGTTAAAGAAGAACTAAAGAGATTAACAAATACAGATGTTCAAATTAATATATTTGAAATCAAACGTCCAGAACTTGATGCTAAGTTAGTTGGTGATTCTATCGCTCAACAATTACAAGCACGTATTTCATACAGAAGAGCTATGAAACAAGCTATTTCTTCTGCAATTCGTGTTGGTGCTCAAGGGATTAAAGTTAAAATCTCTGGTCGTTTAGGTGGTGCTGAAATGGCAAGATCTGAGCAATATAAAGAGGGTAGAATTCCTTTGCATACTTTGCGTGCAGATATTGACTATGCAATTAGTGAAGCTCAAACTGTATATGGAAAAATTGGTATCAAAGTATGGATCTTTAAAGGTGAAGTTTTTGGTAAAAGAGATATTTCTCCAAATGTAGGTGTTTCTGCTAAAAGTTCTGGAAATTCTGGAAACGGTGCGCCTAAGAAAAAAAATGATAGAAAAAGGAAAAAATAAATCATAAATCCTTATTGAAATGTTACAGCCTAAACGTGTAAAATTTAGAAAAAAGCAAAAGGGTAGAGTGAAAGGAGTAGCTTCTAGAGGTTTTAGTATCGATTTTGGATCATTCGGTCTTAAATCATTAGAACCAGGATGGATTACTTCCAGACAAATTGAGTCTGCTCGTATTGCTGTAACTCGTAGAATGAAAAGAGAGGGTCAGTTATGGATCCGTATTTTCCCAGATAAACCTGTTACTAAAAAACCAAACGAAGTTCGTATGGGTAAAGGTAAAGGTGCGCCTGAGTATTGGGTAGCTGTTGTTAAGCCAGGTACTATTCTATTTGAGTCGGGAGGAGTTTCAGAAGAAGTTGCTAGAGAATCGTTAAGATTAGCAGCTCAAAAACTTCCAATTAAAACAAAATTTGTTATTAGAAGGGATTATACCGAAGAATAATTATGAGCAAGAAAGAAAACAAATCTCTTTCCGTTAGCGAACTTCAAGCTGCTATTCTTGCAGAAAAGGCTTCTTTAAGTAAATTAAAATTCTCTCATGCAATTACTCCATTAGAGAATCCTATGAAAATTAGAGAAATTCGTAAAAATATCGCTAAGTTAAAAACACAATTAAACTTAAAGCAAAAGGCTTAATTTCATGGAAAGAAATTTTAGAAAAGAAAAAATCGGCCAAGTTGTAAGCAATAAGATGGATAAAACCATAACTGTTGCTGTAATTAGAAAAGTTAAGCACCCTATGTATGGTAAGTTCTTAACAAGAACAACTAAGTTTGCCGTTCACGACGAGAATAATTCATGTGGTATTGGAGATACTGTGAAAATCTCTGAAACTCGTCCTCTGAGTAAAAATAAGCGCTGGAGATTAGTAGAAATTATTGAGAAAGCGAAATAACTATGATACAACAAGAATCCCGTTTAACGGTTGCAGATAATAGTGGTGCAAAAGAAGTTTTATGTATTCGTGTTTTAGGCGGTACAGGAAAACGTTATGCTAAAGTAGGTGACAAAATTGTTGTTACTGTAAAATCTGCTATCTCTTCTAGTAATATGAAGAAAGGAACAGTTACTAAAGCTGTTGTGGTTAGAACGAAAAAAGAAATCAGAAGAAAAGATGGTTCTTATATTCGTTTTTCGGACAATGCTGCAGTACTATTAAATAATCAAGATGAACCTAGAGGTACACGTATTTTTGGCCCTGTTGCCAGAGAATTACGTGAAAAACAGTTCATGAAAATCGTATCTTTAGCACCCGAAGTACTTTAAACTGATTTATTTCCATGAGTAAATTACATATTAAATCAGGCGATACTGTTCAGGTTATTGCTGGTGACGAAAAAGGTAAGACCGGTACTGTTTTAAAAGTATTGGTTTCCGAAAATAGAGCGATTGTTGAAGGATTAAATTTAGTTACTAAACATATTAAGCCTACTGCTCAAAATCCAAATGGTAGTATTGAGAAAAAGGAAGCTGCTATTCATGTTAGTAATCTTATGTTAGTTGATCCTAAAACTAAAACTGCTACTCGTATTGGTAGAAAAGTTAACGCTAAAGGAAAATTACAAAGATATTCAAAAAAATCTGGTGACTTTATATAATATGGCAACTCCTAGATTAAAAACTAAATACAACGATAAAGTTGTTCCGGCATTACAACAGAAATTTAATTATAAAACTGTAATGCAAGTACCTAAGATAACTAAGATTGTTTTAAATCAAGGTTTAGGTAGAGCTGTAGCAGATAAGAAAATTATTGACTCTGGTGTGGAAGAAATGACAATGATTGCTGGTCAAAAGGCTGTCCCTACTAAATCCAAAAATGCTATTTCTAATTTTAAGTTACGTGAAAATATGCCAATTGGTGTTAAAGTAACTTTGCGTGGAGATCGTATGTTTGAATTTATGGATAGACTGTTGACAATTTCTTTACCTCGTGTAAGAGATTTTCAAGGTGTAAGTGATAAAGGATTTGACGGTAAAGGTAATTATACTCTAGGTGTCAAAGAACAAATTATTTTCCCTGAATTATCAATCGATAAAATTAAAACAATAACTGGTATGAACATTACTTTTGTTACTACTGCTTCTACTGATGAAGAATGTTTTGATTTGTTAAAAGAATTTGGAATGCCATTCGTAAATAAAAACAAATAAGTCATGGCTAAAGAATCTATAAAAGCAAGAGAGCGTAAAAGAGTTAAACTTGTTGAAAAATTTGCTAAAAAACGTGCTGAATTAAAAGCTGCAGGTGATTATGATGGCTTAGATAAATTGCCAAAAAATTCATCTGCTGTTCGTTTGCATAATCGTTGCAAGTTAACAGGCCGTCCTAAAGGTTATATGAGAAAATTCGGTATTAATCGTGTAACTTTCAGAGAAATGGCGGGAGCAGGTAAAATTCCAGGGGTTACAAAATCTAGCTGGTAATTATTTGTTTTCTTAAAAGTATTGTTCTATATTTGCAGGCCGCGAAAGCGGCTTAAGGTCTAAATAAGAAAAAAATGGTAACAGATCCAATAGCGGATTATCTAACACGTTTAAGAAATGCCATTAAAGCAAGAAAACGTGTTGTTGAAATTCCTTCTTCAAATTTAAAGAAGGAAATAACTAAAGTTTTGTTTGATAAAGGATACATTCAAAACTTTAAATTTGAATCTAATACTGTTCAAGGTACAATTAAAATTGCATTAAAATATAATGCTGTAACTAAGCAGAATGCAATTATGCATATTGAACGTATTAGTAAACCTGGTTTAAGAAAATATACTGGTGTTGATGAAATGCCAAAGGTATTAAACGGATTAGGAATTGCTATTTTATCTACATCTCAGGGTGTTATGACAGATAAAGAAGCGCGTGATAAAAAAGTTGGCGGAGAAGTTCTTTGCTATGTTTATTAATTAAAAAGGTATGTCAAGAGTTGGTAAAAAACCTATAAGTATTCCTTCTGGCGTAACTGTAACAGTAACTCCTACTAATTTTGTTACTGTAAAAGGACCCAAAGGAGAATTATCTCAACAAGTTGATCAAGATATTATTTTATCACTTGAGGATAATGAATTAGTAGTTTCAAGACCTTCTGAGATTAAGCGTCATAAATCTTTACATGGTTTATATAGAGCTTTATTAGCTAACTTAGTTGTTGGTGTTACTGAGGGTTATACGGTTAATTTGGAAGTTGTCGGTGTTGGTTATAAGGCTGCTTGTGAAAATAATGTGTTAGAATTAAGCTTAGGCTACTCACACCCTATTTTCTTTGCTCTACCTTCTGAAATTAAAGCATCTGCTCTAACAGAAAAAGGTAAAAATCCTATAATTACTTTACAATCTATAGATAAACAGTTAATTGGACAAGTTGCTGCTAAAATCAAGTCTCTAAGAAAATCTGAACCTTACAAAGGTAAAGGTGTTAAAACTGCTGGTGAAGCTATTAGAAGAAAACTTGGTAAAGCTGCTGGTAAAAAATAATCCCTATGGCACTTAAAAAAAATCTTAGAAGATTACGTATTAAGCAAGGTATTAGAAAAAAGATTTCTGGTACTGCTTCAAAACCAAGACTTTCTGTATACAGAAGTAATAAAGATATCTATGCTCAATTGATTGATGATGAAAATGGTGTTACTATTGCATCTTTTTCTTCAGTTTCATTAACGTCGGGTACTAAGATAGAAAAATCAAAAGAAACTGGTTCATCTTTGGCTAAATTAGCTTTATCTAAAGGTATTGAATCTGTTGTTTTTGATAGAAATGGTTATTTGTATCATGGTAGAGTTCAATCTTTAGCTGAAGGAGCTAGAGAAGGTGGTCTTAAATTCTAGTATTCATGAGTAGTTCAAATATAAAAAGAGTTAAAGCAAGCGAAATCGAATTAAAAGAGAAAGTAGTTGCTATTAATCGTGTAACTAAAGTTGTTAAAGGTGGTCGTAGATTCTCTTTTGCTGCTATTGTTGTTGTTGGAGATGGTAAAGGTGTAGTTGGTTATGGCTTAGGTAAAGCTAATGAAGTAACTGATGCTATTACTAAAGCAATTGATGACGCTAAAAAGAACTTAATCAAAGTTCCTGTTTTCAAAGGTACTGTACCTCATGAAATGAAAGGTAAATTTGGTGGTGGTAATGTACTAGTTAAACCTGCTGCTCATGGTACAGGTATTATTGCTGGTGGTGCCATGCGTGCAGTTTTTGATAGTGCAGGTATTAAAGACGTTCTTGCAAAATCTCAAGGTTCTTCAAATCCTCATAATGTTGTTAAAGCTACCTTTGATGCTTTATTAAAAATGAGAGATCCTTTTGCTGTTGCAACTCAACGTGGTGTTTCATTAGAAAAAGTATTTAACGGATAATTTTATGTCTAAAGTAAGAATTACTCAAGTTAAATCGACTATTAAAAGAACTAAAGTTCAAAAGGATACTATCGCCGCTTTAGGTTTAGGTCGTATTAATAGATCTGTTGAATTAGAATATACAGATCAAATTAAAGGTATGGTAAGAACTGTTAACCATTTGGTTAACGTAATTGAATTATAATTTATGAATTTAAATTCATTAACACCGCAAATAGGTTCTGTTAAATCCTCAAAACGAATTGGCCGTGGGGTTGGTTCGGGTAAGGGTAGAACTGCTGCTAGAGGTCATAAAGGTGCGAAATCAAGATCTGGTTATTCTCGTAAGTCTGGTTTTGAGGGTGGACAAATGCCTCTTCAAAGACGTATTCCTAAATTTGGTTTTAATAATTTTAACCGTGTGGAATACAAAGCTATTAATTTAGATGTTATTGAGTCATTAGCTTTAAAAGGTATATTAACTATTGATTTGAATACTCTTGTTGATAATGGTATTACATCTAAGAATGACCTAATTAAATTGTTAGGTCGTGGTGAATTAAAATCTAAAGTTACAATTTCTGTACATGCATTTTCTTCAACTGCTAAAGAAGCAGTTGAAAAAGCAGGTGGTCAGATAAACGTGATATAATGAAAAAGTTTATCCAAAACATAAAAAATATTTTTGAAATAGAGGAGTTAAGAAATAGAATCTTAACGACTCTATTTTTTATTGCTATTTACCGTATAGGTTCTTATGTGATATTACCTGGTATTGATCCTAATTCAATTCAATCAACTAATTCGAGTGACTTGTTGGGATTAATTAATAGCTTTACTGGTGGTGCATTTTCGAGGGGTTCTATATTTGCCCTTGGTATAATGCCTTATATCTCTGCTTCTATTATTGTCCAATTGGGTCAATTTGCAATACCTGCTTTTCAAAAGTTATCTAGAGACGGTGAATCTGGAAGAAAGAAAATTAATCAGATTACACGTATTTTAACTATTGTTGTCTGTGTTTTTCAATCTTTGGGGGTGATTACAATGATTACAGCAAGTAGTAATAGTCTTGGTCTATATTCTAATCAGGATATGGTAATGTTTCAGATTCAATCTGTTGTAATTTTAACTGCTGGAACAATGTTTTGTATGTGGATGGGTGATAAAATTACTGAAAAGGGTATTGGTAATGGTATTTCACTTTTAATTATGATTGGAATTGTTGCACGTTTACCTCATGCTATTTTAGCTGAAATTGATCTTAAAGGTGGATTTGATGGTGTGTTATTATTGTTAATTGAAGCTATTTTCTTC
>Ga0075178_1069423_pt1 | contig 13165 bp, 11 predicted proteins | sample JI91814BRNA_FD_77307 | JGI IMG/M metagenome (GOLD analysis project Ga0075178, IMG submission 77307) | Metatranscriptome of wastewater effluent complex algal communities from Wisconsin, to seasonally profile nutrient transformation and... | ecosystem: Engineered > WWTP > Effluent > Algae... | reverse complement strand
ATGCAAAAGGTACGCTAACGCAATATAAAGCTATTAGATCTTTCAAATTGAAAAATTTATTTTAGAATACACTAAAACTAGACGATATACCAAAGCTAACTGCTTTTTGATATTAAATTTCAGATTTTTCATATTTTTTATAAATATTACAGCAATTTCCTTCACAGTACTTTATCGCTATCGGTTTTATTAATATTTAGACTTAGTAATATGGGTTTAACTATCTTCTAACAGAAGCTTCGACAACCGTTATACTCATTAATTTATAGAAATATATAACGCAATCTTAATACAGGACTTTAACCTAATATTGTTAAGCATTTCAACTCATTCTAAAATGGAAAAAATATATTTACAAATAAATCGAGGTCTAAATCCTTGTTCGCTCACCGCTACTAAAGGAATCTCTATTGATTTATGTTCTTCCAGATACTAAGATGTTTCAATTTTCTGGATAATTTTTATAATCTACAAAATTTAGATTTATCAAGGGAATTGCGGTATAACAGCTACTATCTGTATATCGAGTCTATGCTTAGCTCCACACGCACTTTTCGTTGCAAAATAATACGCCCTATATACTTAATAAAAACCTATGCATCCATTTAATAGCTTCCAATATTTAAATTTTTAAATTTTTAAATACAATAACAATAGCATAATATTACTTTGACTTCCATTTTATAAATAGTAAATAAAGCAAAAAAACCGAATAACATTGAGTTCTAATGACTAGCAAATTTCTAGTTTTTTTTATAAAAACATTATGCGCTATAAATTTAATTCATATTTTAAATTTTAGCTCCGAGGGCAACAAGATTCGAACTCGTAATAACTATTTTGAAGACAGATGTTATACCATTTAACTATGCCCTCGGAAGCTAAAAATTTAAATATATGGTGGATTTATCAATCGTTACCACCCCCGACAAACATTGAAAAAAATATTAAAAAAAGTACTAATCCTAATACAAAATCTCGAAAGTCAAAGTTCATTTTATTATTAAATTAAACTACCCCATCAATAAATGGTTATAAATAAAAATAATCACACTACATCCACAAAATGTCAATATCAAGCACTAGCCTCAAATCCAAAATGCAATTCCGAGCTAAACTGATAATGATATTCACGTCAAAAAGCTACAGCAATAAAAATAGTCCCAACTATCACATGAAATCCATGAAAACCTGTTGCCATATAAAAAGTAGAACCATACACACTATCTGAAATATTAAAAGATGCCTCTAAATATTCCATAACCTGTAAAGAAGTAAACGCAACCGCTAACACTAACGTAAATATAAAACCCAAAAAGATCTCAATACGATTAGATACTAAAATAGAATGATGTACTCAGGTTATTGTTGCACCTGATAATAACAAAATAAGCGTATTAAATAAAGGAACACCTCAAGGATTAAAAGCATAAATACCCACAGGAGGTCAAACTGAACCTAATTCAACAGTAGGAGCTAACGCTGCATGGAAAAATGCTCAAAAAAAACCAAAAAAAAACATTATTTCTGAGATAATAAATAAAAGCATACCTAAACGAATACCTTTTTGAACAGCTTTAGTATGACGCTCTTCAAATGTAGCTTCACGAATAACATCACGTCATCAAACACCCATAGAAGCTATAACAAATAAAAAACCAAGAGGTAATAAATAAGTACCTAATACAAATGAATGCATATATAGCACGGCACCAGTTAACATATAAAAAACTGAAAATGCTGTAATAATAGGTCAAGGACTATAATCTACTAAATGAAAATTATGTTTAATATTTTGTGACATTTATTGATTTTTTTGTGTTGAAACTCATATTAAAAATTCTTCCATCGAAACCGCCTTTACTACAATAGGCATAAATCCATGATTTACACCACATAATTCACTACACTGACCAGTGAATCGACCCGGACGTTTAATATATAAAGAACATTGATTTAAACGACCAGGTACCGCATCAATTTTAATACCTAACGAAGGTACCGCCCACGCATGCAACACATCACTCGCTGTTACAATAAGACGTATATGCGTATTAATTGGTAAAATTAAATAATTATCTATATCTAGTAAGCGTACGACCGCTTCCTCACCTGCTAACATATAACTATCAAAAAGAATATCATCATCTAAAGATACATCCTCTTTAGCCGCAAACCCCACAACAGAATACTCATAAGATCAATACCACTGATGACCTACGATTTTAATTGTTATTTGAGGATCAATTACTTCATCCATTGCATATAATAATGAAAATGCTGGCACTGAAATAGTCATTAAAATAAAAGTTGGAATTAAAGTTCAAATGATCTCCAAAGCAACACCATGAGATAAATGATTCGTGCGTAAATGATCATAATATTCCCCCGAAAATCAAAAAGGTCTTCCTAAGGTAGACCAACGAGTTATATTTGTCGATTCCTCAGCATAATTTATAATAATAAATTGATCTAAAATAATAAATAACATTCAAAAAACAAAAATACAAACAAACATAATAATAATATTTATATAATTATGTAACTCATTTAATCCTTCAGCAATAGGTGTTGCCGAATCTTGAAAACCAAACTGTCAATTAAGCGGATAATCTAAATATAAAAATAAATTAAAAAACATTAACGAATAGTTGTAAAAAGAAATTTATGGCTAACATTCGTCACAGTTATAGGAATTCAATGAACACTTTCACCAAAATTCACTGACATAATGTTTGCTTGCTTAATAGTTTTTCAAAATTGAAAATTAGACAATTGTCAAATAAATAAATCTACTAACCCATATTCTAACGACTTACTATCTTCAAAAACAAAAATTAGATAAATAATATAAAAAAATAATAACGAACCTAAAAACGATATTAGTGAACCTAAAGAAGAATAATAATTTCAGCCTAAATAAGCATTAGGATAATCTGGCACGCGACGCGGCATACCAGCTAGACCTAAAAAATGTTGAGGAAAAAATGTTAAATTCACTCCTATAAAAGTTAATCAAAAATGCATTATACCCAATTCTTCAATATAATGATTACCAGTTATTTTATATATTCAATAATAAAAACCCGCAAAAACGCCAAAAACAGCACCTAAAGATAACACATAATGAAAATGCGCTACTACATAATATGTATCATGAAAAGCAATATTTAAACCACTTTGAGATAAAACAATTCCAGTAACACCCCCCATTGTAAATAAAGCAATAAAACCAATTGTAAATAAAAATGATGTAGTTACATACAAACGACCCCCCCATAACGTAGCTAATCAACTAAAAATTTTAATACCAGTTGGCACACCAATAAGCATTGTCGCAGCTGAAAAATAAGCTCGAGTATCCACATCCATACCTACAGTAAACATATGATGAGCTCAAACAATAAAACCTAAAAGACCAATAGATAAGATAGCATAAACCATACCTAAATATCCAAAAATAAATTTATTAGAAAGACCTTGTACTGCCTGACTAATAATACCAAAAGCAGGTAAAATAATAATATACACCTCTGGATGGCCAAAAAATCAAAATAAATGTTGATATAAAATAGGATCACCACCACCAGATGGATCAAAGAAAGTTGTATTAAAATTACGATCAGTTAACAGCATAGTAATTGCTGCAGCAAGCACAGGCAATGATAATAATAATAATATTGCAGTAACAAAAATTGTCCACACAAATAAAGGTAATTTATGCATAGTAACCCCAGGTGTACGCATATTCAATATAGTTGTAATAAAATTAATAGCACCTAAGATTGATGATGCACCGGCGATATGCAAACTAAAAATGGCTAAATCTACCGCACCCCCAGAATGGGCTTGAATTGAACTTAAAGGTGGATAAACAGTTCAACCAGTACCTGCGCCAACTTCAACTGTAGCCGATGTTAATAATAAAATCAAAGATGGTGGTAATAATCAAAAACTAATATTATTCATACGAGGCATAGACATATCAGGAGCACCAATCATTAAAGGTACAAATCAATTACCAAAACCTCCAAGTAATACAGGCATAACAAAAAAAAAAATCATAATAAAAGCATGCGCAGTTACAACAGCATTATATAATTGAAAATTACCTGAAAAAAACATATTACCAATATAACCAAGTTCTAAACGAATAAAAACAGATAGAATTAAACCGACGATCCCCGACGCAAATCCGAATATTAGGTATAATGTACCGATATCTTTATGATTTGTTGAAAAAAATCATCGATTAGCAAAAGCACCCATAAATAAATAAAATCAAATAAGTTGCATGTTATATTATAAAACAACTGCCATATGATAGGCTGAAACAAAAAAAAAAATCGAAATAGATATTGGTAAAAAAATTTTCCAACCTAATTGCATTAATTGATCGTATCTGTATCGAGGTAAGCTAGCTCGAACTACTACAAAAAGATAAAATAAAATTAACACCTTAAGGCTAAAAATTGTTATGGGAGGTAAATCTTTTAATAAAATTGTATCAAAAAAAATAATAGGACCTCAACCACCTAAAAACATAATAACCATTAAAGCACACATTAATAATATATGACAATATTCCCCAATAAAAAAAAAAGCAAAATACACCCCCGAATATTCGGTATTATAACCAGAAACTAATTCTGATTCTGCTTCAGGCAAATCAAAAGGAGCCCTATTCGATTCAGCTACAGAAATTACAAAAAAAAGAATAAAAAAGGGGAACATTGCCACACCTAATCACATATAACTCTGTGATTGTACCATAGCAGATAGACTCATTGTATTCCCATGTATAATTGATGCAGATAAGAATAAGATACCAAGAGAAACCTCATAAGATATCATTTGAGCAGCACAACGCAATGAACCTAAAAAAGCATACATGGAGTTACTAGCCCAACCTGCAAAAATTACAGAATAAATATGTAGACTAAGCATTGCATATAAAAATAAGATGCTTAAATTTACATCCATAAAAGCGCCATGCTCTGTAAAAGGAATAACAGGTCACATATATAATGCAACTAAAATAGAAATATAAGGAGCACCTCGAAATAAGAATCCAGTGGATGAACTTGGAATGAATATTTCTTTTGCAAGTAATTTAACAGCATCTGCTATTGCTTGAAGTAAACCCCAAACACCTACAACTTCAGGTCCACGACGTCGTTGCATAGTAGCTAAAAATTTTCTTTCAGAAACCGTCGCGAATGCTACCGCTAAAAGTAAACCAATAAAAATCAATAAAGATTCAAGCAAACTTATTCGAAAATCAAAACCTCAATCATTTACGCCAAACAAAAATGAAAAATATTTAATAAAATAAGTAACAAAACTATTGTATATATTATATAATGAATTAATAATGTCAGACATTTTATTATATTTTTAGATAGATCACTCTAAACGAAAGAAATAATTTATTAAATCTAATAATAAATTATCTCGGACATCAAAATTTGCATTTAAAGGTAATAATTGAATATAAGGCTTAAAAATGTAAAGTTTACGACTAAACGCAATTAACAAATCCTCAAATTGGCGCATATTATTTTTTAATTTATTTAAAAAACCCCGCACACCAGCAAAAATAATAATAATTTCCTCGCTAACTGAAAATGGAACATATTGATCTTGCTTTAATAATTCCACTAAAGTACTACCACGTTCTAATAATTGACGTGTATCATCATCTAAATCCGAACCAAATTGAGCAAATGCAGCCATTTCACGATATTGTGCTAACTCTAATTTCAGAGAACCTGCAATTTTCTTCATAGTTTTTACTTGAGCTGCAGACCCAACCCGACTCACAGATAACCCAGCATTTACTGCAGGTCGAATACCACGATAAAATAATGCCGATTCTAAGAAAATCTGACCATCAGTAATCGAAATAACATTTGTTGGAATATAAGCAGAAACGTCACCAGCTTGTGTTTCAATTATAGGTAAAGCAGTTAAAGAACCCGCACCATATTTATCACCTAATTTTGCAGCACGTTCCAACAATCTAGAATGTAAATAAAAAACGTCACCTGGATAAGCCTCACGTCCTGGAGGTCGTCGTAATAAAAGAGACATTTGGCGATAAGCTACAGCTTGTTTACTTAAATCATCATAAATGATTAAGGCATGCATTCCATTATCACGAAAAAACTCACCAATAGCTGCCCCTGAATATGGAGCTAAAAATTGTAAAGGAGCTGAATCTGAAGCTGTTGCGGCTACAATAACGGCTACATCTAAACATCCCGTTTTTTTCAACACATCAAATAATTGTAGAACTGTTGAACGTTTTTGGCCTACGGCAACATAAATACAATATACTTTCGATTTTCCAGACACAGTTTTATTTATATTCCCTTGATTAATAATTGTATCAAGACCTACAGCGGTTTTACCTGTTTGTCGATCACCAATAATTAATTCACGTTGTCCACGACCAATAGGCAATAGCGCATCAATAATCTTAATACCAGTTTGCATTGGTTCATGTACAGATTTACGTGTGATAATACCTGGAGCCTTTGTTTCAATTAGTGCTTTTTTTACATTTAATGGATTTCCCAGTCCATCAATAGGTTCCCCTAGAGCATCCACAACTCGACCTAATAAGCCCAAACCTACGTTTATATCCATAATATTTTCCGTACGCTTGACCATAGTACCCTGTTTTATTTCCCGATCATTACCAAAAATAACCACACCCACATTATCGTTCTCTAAATTCAACGCCATACCTTTCATTCCATTAGCAAATTCAACCATTTCCCCCGCTTTCACATTACTTAATCCATGAACTTTGGCAACACCATCCCCAACCGAAATAACTTCACCCACTGATATCTTAAATTGCATTGATTCCGCATTCTCATAGACAGCTACAATTTTATGTTGTAATATTGTTTTAATTTCAGTAAGAGCCATGTATTATCTCTGAGAATAAATATAATAATGAAATTAGGTATATATATATATTATATACAATATAAAAGACAAATTAAAATCGTAAAGCTATAAAGGACTTTGTAATTAACAGTTACACACAGGCCAGGAGGGCCTATTCATCAACCTTATTGTAGCAGAATATTTTGATTTTTGCATGGTTTTAATATATACAGATACAACGTTATTTGCCTTCATTAAAAATAACGGAAAGTAAATCGAATATAATAAACTATAAGAATTACACATCCTCACAGTTAACGAAGGCAACGAGGCTCGAACTCGCATCTCCTGGAGTGACAACCCAGTACTCTATCCAATTAAGTTATGCCTCCTCGGCACACTCTACAATAGAATACATAAAGTCTACAGAAGTCGTTGTTCAATTTGTATATATATCAAAATCTGTATCTAAAGCTAAATTATAAATTTCATCTAAAAGAAATAGATTACTATCCTGATTAATATAACTATAATTAATAGATAAAATATTTTCAAAATATGTAAATAGATGAATTAAAATAAAAAAATAACTAAAATACAATAAAGAACAAAACTGTCCTATTTGATAATAGGGAATTTCTACTGGACTTCCACCAATTCAACCAAGTAATAAACTATCAAAAAAAAAAATTCAAAAAAGAAAACGACTTAAAGGACGAAAAATCATTGATCTAATTTTAACATCATGAATAAATGGTAAAATTAAAAATATTAAAATTGCTGAAAGCATTAAGATAACCCCCCCTAATTTATCTGGAACAGAGCGTAATATTGCATAAAAAGGCAATAAGTATCATTCAGGCACAATATGAGACGGAGTTACTAATGGATTTGCAGGTATATAATTATCTGTATGACCCAAATAATTAGGAGAAAAAAAAATAAAAAATGAAAAAAAAATAAAAAACACAATAACAGCAAAAGCATCTTTTATAACAAAATAAGGCGTAAAAGGCACATTATCAAAATGTATAGCATTAATCCCTAAAGGATTATTTGATTTACCATCATGTAAAAAAATTAAATGAATTACCGTTAATGCAGCAATAATAAATGGTAATAAATAATGAAAACTAAAAAAACGGTTTAAAGTCGCATTATCAACAGAAAACCCACCTCACAATCAAAATACAATAGAATTGCCAATATAGGGTACTGCGGAGGCTAAATTAGTAATAACCGTAGCGCCTCAAAAACTCATTTGACCTCAAGGTAATACATAACCTAAAAATGCAGTTATAATCATTAATAAAAAGATAATAACACCTACACCTCAAAGTAATTGTCGCGGATACGTATAAGAACTATAATATAAACCTCTACATATATGTAGATAAACTGATATGAAGAACATTGATGCACCATTAGCATGAATATATCTTAGTAATCAACCAAAGTTTACATCACGCATAATATGTTCAACACTTATAAATGCTAAATCCGTATGAGGTACATAATGCATTGCAAGAAAAATACCTGTGAGTATTTGAATAAATAAACAAACTAAAAGAAAAATACCAAAACTTCAGATATAATTTAAATTAGAAGGTCCCGGATATGGAACTGCTGTATGATATAAAGTTTGTATTAAAGAATTTTTATTAATAAAACGCATTAAAAATTAAAAATATGTACTAGGATAAGAGCTTAAATACGATTTTTTAGCCCGCTGCATTAAAATAGAATTGGAAGTATATTCATCAGTAATAAAAGGATTAACAGAAACAGAACTTACTAGATTTTTAATTAAAAGACCACGTAATTTGTGTATAATAGATGACGCTTCAACATCTACTGAAGATATAGAATTAAAAACACCTAATTGATTTAAACGTAAAATATTAGAATGATTTTTATTTTTATTACAAATTAAAGAAGAAAAATTAAATCTTAATCAATAAGCAAGTAATAATGAATAAAAAGAATCAAAATGTTGTACATTTTTTAATGATGTTAACGCTATAGGAACTATTTCTTTTAAACCTAAGATACTAAGAAAAGTACCCCCGCTTTCAATAATATGTTTTAATGGGAAAATATAATCATAAAGTTTAAGTGAATTAATACCAAAAGAACCAAAAAAAATATTAATGTCTTTTAAAGCCCAATCTTTATAAAGGCTAACTGAATGAATTTCAGAATGTTCTGGTAAATAATTAGAAGCATTGAAATTAAAAATAAGATTAGATCTGAATTTTTGAGAAAATAAAACACGTTGATTTGTAAATTTACAAGGTACAAAACCATATTCTAAAACTAATAAGTGTGTTAATCTATTATATAGCGAATAGAAAGAAAAATTAAACAATAATTTATTCATTTTAAAAAGTAACCCAAGAAAGATTGAGACATCATTTCGATAAAAGATACTGCTTCCTAATAAAATTGTAAAAGATTTATAATTAAATATATTCGAAGAAAACTGATGACGACCTTCGCAAAACATTAAGAAAGCAGTCAAACTATTACCCAAAAATTTAACATCAAAATTCGGGTTGTTTAAAGGAGTAAAGGAAAAAAATTTAGTGCTATTTTTTAAAAATATTTTACGTAACTTTAAATTAATAATAGGACTTTCTAACCTAGGATTTAATCCAACAAAAATAAATAAATCAGCAGATAACACATTTTGTAAATTATTTTTAAAAATATAAGATGAACGACGTAAATTACGCACAAAATTAAAAGAATTAAATAACGAAGGCATTAAATTAGCAGAACCTAATTTAGTTAGAAAATCTTTAAACAAAATTAGAGCTTCGGAAGTAATTAAAGAATCTGCTAATCCATAGATTCCACCAATAGATGCCGATTTCTTAGAATATTTTTTTAAAAAGAAAAAAAAAAAGATTTCAAGACTCAAATATTGTATAGATTGTGATGATCCAACATCATAGATAGTGTTTAATGATGTAATTTTAAAAAAATTACACAATCTTTGTGCATTTAAACTATCAAACCCAAAACGTACTTTATCTGTAATTCAAGTATCATTAATAAAATCATTTTGACGTGGCAATACTCTTGTAATTTTGCGACCACGGATTTCCATTTTAATATTAGAAGCCATTGAATCAAAAAAATCAACAGAATTATAATTAATAAATTCCCAAGGTCGACCTAGAAAATTATAAGGTTTAATAGTTAAAGCGCCTATTAAATAAATATACATGTTAATGCGCTACTTTAATTGAATCTTTTAAATAAATTGATAAAAGAATTACAAACACATAAGCTTGTAAAAATGCTATCCCAAATTCTAACGTTGTAATAGCTAGTAATAAAATAATAGGGAATAATCCAAAAATGAAGTTGATTTTTAATAAATTCACACCAAAACCAGCAACAATATGTAATAAAGTATGACCAGCAAGCATGTTAGCAAATAATCGTACAGATAAGCTAACAGGTCGTATAAAATACGACATAATTTCAATGCAAACCATTAAAGGTAATATAGCTACAGGAACACCAGAAGGAACAAATAATTGTAAAAATTGAGACCCTTGTCGTACAAATCCAAGTATGCATAATCCTATAAAAAATGCAAATGCAATTAAAAAAGTTAATGCAATATGACTTGTAGGCGTAAAAGCATATGGTGTTAATCCTAAAAGATTACAGAATAATATAAAACCAAAAGTTAAGAAAAATAATGGGAAAAATTGCTGACCTTTTAAACTGGCTTGATCTTTTATCATATCAAAAATAAATTGATAAACTATTTCGATTATACTTTGGAAATATAAAGGAACTATAAATAAATTTCACGAACCTAATAAAACAATAAAACTAAAAAAACTTAATGCTAAGAATATATAGAACGTAGCATTTGTAATAGATATATCAAAAAATCCAACAAATGATAAAGGAACTAGAATAGTGATTTCAAATTGTTCTAAAGGTGAAAAAATCATTTTTAACGATCAACTTCACCAAAAACAATATCTTGAGTACCAATAATAGTTACTACATCAGCTAAATTATGACCTTTAGCCATAAAATCTAATCCTTGTAAATGTAAAAACCCCGGCGATTTTATTCGACAACGATAAGGTTTATTACTTCCATCAGATAATAAATATACACCAAATTCACCTTTAGGAGCTTCCACTCGTACATAAGTTTCACCTTTGGGAATAGAAAAACCTTCTGTATAATATTTAAAATGATGAATTAATGCCTCCATATTTTGTTTCATATGACCCCGTGAAGGTGGTGTTATTTTGTTATCAAAATTTCTATATAAACCCGAAGGAATTAGCGAAATACATTGCTGTATAATAGAAAGACTTTGTCGCATTTCTTCAATTCGAACTAAATAACGATCAAAACAATCTCCGTTTAATCCAACAGGAACATTAAAAGTTAAATTATTATAAATTTCATATTGATCAACAAGACGTAGATCTCAATTAATTCCAGAACCTCGTAGCATAGGACCGCTAAATCCTCAATTTAAAGCGTCTATTGCGGAAACAACCCCAATATTAACTAAGCGTTGTTTTCATATACGATTTCCTGTTAGTAGCTCTTCAATTTCATCGATGCGTGAACTAAATCCTGAAATAAATATATAAAGATCATCAAGAAAACCTAGAGGTAGATCAAGTGCAACACCACCAGGACGTATATAGGCTGCATGCATGCGAGCGCCTGAAACACGTTCGTAAAACTCCATTAAACGTTCTCTTTCTTCGAATGCTCATAAAAATGGAGTTAAAGCTCCAACGTCCATTGCATGTGTAGTAACAGCCATTATATGGTTTAATATTCGAGTAATTTCTAAAAAAATAACACGAATAAATTTTGCACGTAATGGTACATTAATTTGTAATAAATTTTCAATTGCTAAAGAATATGCATGTTCTTGTGACATCATTGAGACGTAATCTAAGCGATCAAAATAAGGTAAGGCTTGCATATAAGTTTTATGTTCAATTAATTTTTCAGTACCACGATGCAATAATCCAATATGTGGGTCAGCTCTTTGTATTACTTCACCATCTAACTCTAAAACTAAGCGTAAAACACCGTGCGCTGCTGGATGTTGAGGACCAAAATTTAAAGTTAAATTTTTAATTTTTTTAAATGACATTATTTTCATACTTTTTGAAAATAAAAAAGACGAAACTCTTGTGTAAGTTCGACAGGTTCAAATTTTATATGCTTTAATTCAAAATCATACTTTAACTCATAGAAACCGCTAAGAGGAAAATCTTTGCGTAAAGGAAAACCATCAAAACCATAATCAGTTAAGATACGACGAAGATCTAAATTATTTTGAAATTGGATACCAAACATATCAAAACATTCACGTTCTAGTCAACCTGCAGAATTATATAAATTACTTAAAGATTTTTGTAATTCTAAGTCTTTGAAATAAACTTTAATAATTAATTTAGAATTATATTGTAAACTGTTTAATAAATAATTAATACAAAATCTATTACTTTTAAAAGGCAAATCAACACCTCAAATATCCATTAATGAATCATAACAAAATAGACTATGTTTTTTTAAAATTAAAATAAATAGATAAAAAAAAGATTTACGAATAGTTAAAAATATTTGAGTTTCATTAGAACGCATGACCACATTAACAATAAAGGGTTCAAATATATTTATTAAATAGTAACTGATATAATGCGCCTCAACTGTTTTTAATTTTAGTAAATTTTTTTGCATATTATTCTCAATCTAAAGCACCCTTTTTTCATTCATAAATAAAACCTACAGTTAATACAAAAAAAAAAATTAACATAGTAATAAAACCAAAAAAGCCTGTTTGAAACATTACCATGGTTCATGGAAATAAAAATGCAATTTCTAAATCAAAAATAATAAATAAAATTGAAACTAAATAAAAACGTATATCAAATTTTTGACGTGCATCTTCAAATGGACTAAATCCACATTCGTATGCAGATGCTTTTTCTTTATCTAATTTTTGTGGACTAATAAAAGACGAAACTAGATATAAAATATAAACAATAATTATTGTTATTGCAAATAATGCTATAAAATTAAAATAAGTATTTTGAGCATACATTAGTTAAACTAAAAGGCTAAATTCTGTGTAAAAAAATCAATACGGTGCTCCATATTAGTTAAATTTAAACATATAAGTAATAAAATTCCTTTTTTATAATAGGAATGTTCAAAAGCCAAATACAAAGTTAATTGCGATGTAATAGAGCGTTGA
>Ga0075178_1032584_pt1 | contig 13199 bp, 13 predicted proteins | sample JI91814BRNA_FD_77307 | JGI IMG/M metagenome (GOLD analysis project Ga0075178, IMG submission 77307) | Metatranscriptome of wastewater effluent complex algal communities from Wisconsin, to seasonally profile nutrient transformation and... | ecosystem: Engineered > WWTP > Effluent > Algae... | reverse complement strand
ATAAGTGAGTGATTTGTTGAATAAAGTAGAAAGCTCGATTGCACAAGATATAGCTGGAAAAGCTATATTATTTGAAATTGGAGCAAATGCAGGGATACTAGACTTTATTGAAGAGCAGCAAGTTATTACACCAGATTCAATATCAGAAAGATGTGGTATTAATAAAGCATTTATAAAAGATTACTTGGAAGTATTGAAAAATTTAAATTTATTAAATAAACAAGTTAAAGATGTTGATAGCTATCAAAAAACAATAAATTATTTTACTGAAAAAAACAAAGTGGGATATATTTCTTGGGGTATGGTTTCCTGTGCGCCTCTAATTTCAAATACAAAAGAATTTATTTCTGATTTTGATAATGCAATAAGCAAGTATTATCGTTCTGGGAAACATGTTGCCCAGAGTTCTAAATGGATGGGTGAAAATGATTTTTATCCACATGCAGAAGAAGTAATAATGAACTTAAATCCTAAAAATATTGTTGATTTAGGGTGCGGAACATGTGGTTTGTTAATTAGACTAGCAAAGAAAATAAAAGATTTAAAAGGCATAGGCGTGGATATCTCATCGCATGCATGTGAAGAAGCTAGAAGTATTCTCAAAGACTTAAAGCTACATAACAGAATAGATGTAGTGGAATCTCCAATACAGAAATTAATAGAGAATAATAATTTTTTTCTAAACGCGGATGTTGTTCATGGCGGCTTTGTTTTTCATGATTTGTTATGTAATGAAGAAGCTACGCTCGATAAGCTGCTATCACATATAAAAGCCAGCAATAAACAATTAACTTTAGTAGTTGTGGATGCAATTCCATTTTCGGAAAATGAGTACGAATGCTCTTTTTCAAGCGCATTTAGCTTTATACATAAGTACTATATGGGAGTTAATTTTCTTACTGAGTCAAAATGGAAAACTAAGCTCTTGCAAGCAGGTTTTTTGAATGTCAAAACAGAAAGTCTGGGTATTTCAGGCGGCAGAATTTTTATTGCTAAATAACAGATTTATTATAAAAGTTTCTAAAATTAATTAAAATGAGGGATCAATATATGTTAGTAGAAAAATTAGTAAATTATATAGAAAATCATTCTTGTTTTTCTCATCCAATTTTTAAAAATTGGGTTAGAGCAGAGCCTAGTGTAGAAGTAGTAAGTGCTTTATTTCATCAAATAAGATCTTTTTGTGATTCTACTCGACCTGTCTATAATTTAGCAGAGAATCTTGTTAAAAATGGATTTTCTAAAGAAAGTGATCTTATAGCAAGCATTGCGGAAAGTGAAAAAAACCATGGCCCTGAGCTAGCAACTATGGCAGGTCACATTATTAATAAAATGAGTGCGAATACCGTATTTGATAACCTTTACGACCAACAATGTATCGAAAATTACATGAAAGAAAAATCTGATTTATTATTAGAAAGATTACCTGGATATGATAAAAAAACGGGATTACTAATTCAAACAAAAGCATCTAGAAATGTATTTGAAGGTAGAAAAGAAAAAGGTTTAGCTTCATTGTTGAAAAATTTGGGAGCCACATTAGCTCTAGAAATTATTTCTCACAGGCAACTAATTCCGGGTGAAAAATATTGTTTAGTTGACTCAAAATTATATGGTGTATCTTTAGAAGATGAGGAAATGCATTATTTGTCAGAGCATTGGGGAGAAGCAGGGGCTGAGGCAATGCATGAAGAAGCTGCATATAATGCTCTTAAGTCAATAATGGATACTGATAATAACAGCTTAGTATTTTTAGGTGCAAGTCTATTTTTGGAATCATTGTCATCTCTTTGGGATGTATTAGATGCTGCTTTATTAGGTTCAGGACACCGTTGGAATGAAGCGGCATAAAAATTAAGAAAATTTTTTATTAACTTAACTTATTTATTCGGGATTGTTATGGGTAGCAACTTAGATAATATAAATATTGTAGAACTTTGGGAAAAATTTACTTTACAGCCTTGCAATGAAGAACAAGATTTTTTTGAATCTGGAGGAAATTCCCTATCTGCAGTCGATATGGTTATAGAAATACAAACAAAATATAAAATAGAAATATCCCTGGAGCAATTTATGAAGGATCCATCGGTAACTTATTTGAAAAAAATAATAAAAAACAGGAGTTAGTTGTTGTGAGTTGTAGCGTTTCTGGTCAATTTGAAAAATATGTGATAGCACAGCCTAATGCTATCGCTATAAGATTTGAAACTCAAGAGCTTACTTATTCTCAGCTTAATAGTTATTCTAATTTTATTGCATATCTTCTGACAAGCCAAGGAGTTAAAGATTCGTCTGTAATTGCGATTTATGGCAAAAGGTCAATTGAGATGATTTCAGCCATGATTGCAGTTTTAAAATTAAAATGCATATACATGCCTATTGATATCGATTTTCCTATTGAGTATAGGCGAAAAATATTGTCTAATGCAAATGTTAAATATCTTTTGTTTTTTAAAACAACAAACGATTTTGAAAAAGATATCTCAGTATTAAGTATGGAACTAAATTATGAAACATTTAATCAAAAAATTAGATACAAAAATCCTTGTTTAGCCATTCAGTCTAGTGATCCTGCTTATGTGATGCATACTTCGGGTAGCACAGGTGTACCTAAGGGGGTTGTTATCCCCCAACGTGCTTTATTGACTCTTCTTACAAACACAAATTATATAGACATTGGATCTTCTGATACTATATTGTTTCATTCAAATAGCTCTTTTGATGCAGCGATATTTGAAGTTTGGTCGGCATTATTAAATGGTGCGCATATTATTATTTCTCCATACTTAGCTGGAGACTTAGCTGCTATATTTAAGATCTGTAAAGATAAAAAAAGTTACAATTCTACTTTTAACCACAGGCTTATTTCACATATTTTCTAATATGCACTTAGGAGAGCTTTATAATTTGCGTTATTTAGTTGTAGGTGGTGATGTAATGCATGCTGGGGCAGCGCTAAGAGCAATTAAAAAAAGTAGCGGTTTTAAAATAATTAATGGATATGGCCCAGCAGAAAATACTGTTTTTACAACTTGTTTTGTAATTAGAAATGAATCTGATATCAAAAAAAATATTCCAATAGGAGTGCCCATCAGTGGAACACAGGTTAAATTGCTTGATGAACAATTTAACCCTGTTACAGCGGGGGAAGTAGGTGAGATCTTTATTAGTGGCAAAGGCCTGTCGTTGGGTTATATAAATAATCCAACGTTAACATCCGAAAAGTTTATATCTCTTCCTCAAATTGGTGAAAATAACATTTTTTATCGGACCGGAGACCTTGCTAAGATGTTGCCATGTGGCAATTTTGAATTTTGCGGAAGAAAAGATAATCAGACCAAAATAAGAGGTTTTATTGTTGAAATAGCTGAGGTTGAAAATGAAATTGCTTTGATTGATTTTGTCGAAGATGTTTGTGTTTTTTTTATTAAAAATCAAACTCTCGCAGCATATGTTAAGGTTAATAAATTTCATCATACGAATGTTTCTGCTGATAAGTTAGAGATCATATCAATTTTAAATAAAAAATTACCGTCGCATTATATTCCTTCATATATTGAGATTAGTTCTTCTATCTCAATAACAAGGAATGGTAAAGTAGATAGAAATAAATTGAAAAAACAATTAGAAGGAAAGTTAAATAATTTAATTTATCCTGCTAATAATGAAGGAGTAATTAATGGATATTAATATCAAATCTTTTCACCTTTCGAATCGCGAGCTTGAGCAATTTCAACTTAATGGTTACATTGGCCCCTTTAAATTATATGAAAAAAATGAAATAGCTGAAGTTTATAAGAAAATTAGGGCACAACTATTTTCTAGAGAAACTGCTCCTTATGATACCACTCTGCATAGTGCCATTTCTAACTATGATAGACATTTGGATATTGATTTTTTAAGCAACCATATTTGTCGTAATGAAATCGTTGATAGAGTAGAATCTATTTTAGGTAAAGATATACTTTGCTGGAGAAGTGAGTTTATACCAAAGAATCCAGGCACAGAGGGAACGGATTGGCACCAAGCAGATACATTTGCTCATGCTTCAGGTAAACCTCAGCTTATATGGCCTGACAATAATGAACAAGATGGCTGTATTAATGTTTGGACGGCATTTACAGATGTCGATGAAGAAACTGCATGTATGCTTTTCATTCCAGGTACTCAAGAAGAAAAATTTTATGATGAATCAAAAGGATTAGAGTTTGATCCTCAAAAAAATAATAATCTTATAAAGGATGGTACTGCGCGTGGTTTTAATGGTTATGACTATCGAGAGCTACAGGTAGATCCAAATTGGAAGCCTGATGAATCAAAAGCGGTGCCAATGATTATGAATGCCGGTGAGTTTATAATATTTAAATCAAGGCTATTGCATGCATCTAGGCCAAACACAAGTAAAACAAAAACTCGTATTGCGTATGTAAGTAGATATGTTCCTGGGACTGTAAAAGTTTATCCTGATACAAAATTTGTAGAAGAGTTTGGCAGTGCTTTTTCATTAGATAAATATGGAGTTGTAGAAGTTAGAGGGCATAGTTTAGAATTATCTAACTCTATAAAAAAAATTAATAATAAAGGGACTCCCTTTAGATCTACAGCAGTTTGAGGTTTCTGATGAATAGTGGAATATTTGACCATGTTGCTTTTGCTACGACTAAAACCGATGCTAGTATAGAAATTTTTGCTATCTTAGGTTTTGATAGGATGTTATTTTATAAAAAAAACATTAGTAAGTTTGAGTCTTTAATCACCAAACTAACATCATTGAAAGGCCAAATAATTGAGATTGTTGAGCCATCATCTGAAAAAAGTGTTGTTCACCGCTTGTTAAAATCTTATCAAGGAACAGTTTATCATACAGCATTTCTAGTAAACGATATAGAAAAAACGATTGTTCAATTAAAAGAATTAGGCACTATTGTTATAACAGAACCTATGTCAATACCTTACCCTACTTCAGAAAAACATTATCATTATATGACAAGTCATTTGTTTCATCCGAATATTGGATTATTTGAAGTTACGGGAAATGTTATATGAATATTACTAAAAAATTTGATATTCCACCATTATATACGATGGAAATGATGAAATTTGCTACTGAGTTAGAAAAAACTGGGAGGAATGTTTATCATTTAGAGGTTGGTCAACCTACTGCCAATACCCCGCGACCAATCATTGAAAAAGCGGAAATGATGCTAAAGGATGGACGAGTAATGTACTGTCCTTCACTTGGACTTTTTGAGCTTAGGGAGTCTATAGCAAGGTATTATCAAGATATATATGGTATAAAAATTGATCCTGTTCGTGTTGTTATAACACCAGGAACCTCAATAGGCCTATACGTCATATTGCTAACAAATTTTAGTAAAGGGGCTAATATTGTTATTCCCTCTCCATCTTACCCATCTTATAGAAACCTAGCTCATGCGCTAGGTTATACTGTTATTGATATTCCCACAAATCGAGAGGAAAATTATTTAATTAGCATCAAAAATTTAGAAGACCTTAATATTTCAATTGATGGGCTTTTAATTGCTTCTCCTAACAACCCTACTGGCAGTATGTATGATGCTGAACTTTTATCAAATTTAGCTTTTTATTGTAGTAAAAATGGAATTACTCTGATTTGCGATGAACTTTATCATGGGATTACTTATGAGAGTAAAGCAGAGACAGCGCTTAAATTTAACGAAAATGCCATTGTAATAAATGGATTTTCTAAATATTTTGTTATGACTGGATGGCGAATAGGATGGTTTATAGCTCCCGAGCACACTATTGGTCAATATGAAAAACTTCTACAAAATATGTTGCTTTGTACCTCTACGCTTTCACAAAATGCTGCATTAGCTGCATTTTCTGTTTTTGAAGAACTAAACAATAACGTCCAAGTATATAAAAGAAATAGAGACCTTCTTTATAGCTCTCTCTCTAAAACAGGCCTAAGAGACATATATAAACCCCAAGGAGGTTTTTATCTTTATATAGAGTTAGATAGTTTAGATTTAGAAGAAATGAGTCTTTGTAAAGAACTTTTATATAATCAAGGTGTGGCAACAGCGCCTGGATTAGATTTTGTTGCAAACTCCGATCGTAGAGCAATTAGGCTTTCTTTTTCGCAAAGCGAAGATGTTATTTGTCAAGCTGCTATTAAGTTACATTCATTTTTTGAGAATAAATAAAAAAACTAAAGGAGAACATAATGAAAAAAATTTTTTGGAAAGATCCTTATCAAAATATTTTAGATACTAAAGTATTATCAGTAGATAATACGCAGGTCACATTTGAACAAACAATAGCTTTTTCTGAATCCGGTGGGCAAGAAAGTGATAGGGCTTGTATAATAAAAAAAAGTGACAACTCAACACCTATTTATATCTTAGAATCGGAAATAATGGCAGACCATAGCATTGTTTATACACTTCCAGAAAATCATGGTTTAGTTGCAGGTGATGAAATAATAATGGAGATTGATTGGACTCGTAGGTATAAATTGATGAGATTACACTTTTGTTGTGAATTAGTTTTAGTCTTAGTAAATCGTCTTTTTGGTAATAAGGAAGTGGGATGTGAGCTAAGGCCAGATGAAATTGATGTAATAGGCCCACGAAAAACTGGTGCTCATATGAAGGAAGATTACTCTCAAGTGACTTTTTTACTTTCATATAATATTAGTAAACATTTATCAGCATTGTTACTAGAATTTAACAAAATAATAGATAACGATTACCCTATTGAAGTTGGTTATACTAACAAGGAGAATCAAGAGAGATATTGGAGAGTACCTGGAATTGCGACCGTTCCATGTGGCGGAACTCATGTTAAATCAACATCTGAGGTTGGTTATGCAAATTTTAAAAGAGTAAATGGCGGGAAAGGAAAGGAGCAAATTAGGATAACCTTAAAAGATCCTTCTGCTCCAGAATCTAAATATCCAACAATTGCATTTTTTGCCAAGCAAAATATTAGACCAGTTAAAAATTTAGTTCCTTATACTGAGGAGGATATTCCTGAACCTAGTGGCATGTTATGTTTATAGAAAACTAAAAAATTTATTAAGATGGAGTATTATTATGTATAACTTAGATTGGGTAAAAACGAGGCAACCTGACCTTGAAAAAAGTATTCTTAGTTCATGGAAAAAGAATAAAATTTTTGAACAATCAGTGAGTCAACGATCACCAGAAGATCCATTTGTTCTGTATGATGGGCCTCCGTTTGCTACTGGATTGCCTCACTATGGACATCTATTAGCAGGAACCTTAAAAGATCTTTATCCAAGGTTTCAAACAATGAAAGGGCACCGAGTCGAAAGACGTTTTGGTTGGGATTGCCATGGCGTGCCTGTTGAGTATATTGTGGAGCAAGAACTTAAATTAAATGGGCATAATGACATCCAACGGATGGGTATACATGAATTTAACAATGCATGTAGGAACATTGTACAAAAATATACAACAGAATGGAAAATATTTGTAGAGAGAAGCGGTCGTTTTGTTGATATGGACAATGATTATCAAACAAGAGATGCAGACTACATGGAGTCTGTTTGGGCTGTATTCAAAAAAATGTATGAAAAAGAACTAGTATATGAAGGAAAAAAAGTAGTTGCATATTCACCTGTATTAGGAACGCCTCTTTCAGATTTTGAAGCAAAACAAAATTATAAGGATGTAGAAGATCAATTTATTACGATTAAATTTCCATTAGTTGACGAATCTAATACAGCATTGCTTGTTTGGACTACGACACCGTGGACTGTGCCAACTAATATTGCCATCGCAATAAATCCTGATATTGAGTATGTAAAAATCTTACTAAATGATGGTCAAAAATATATTTTAGCAAAAGAACAAATTACTAACCACTTTAATATAGAAGAAATCGCTTCAATCATTACAGTGGCAATCACAGATTTAGTTGGAAAAAAATACCAACCAATGTTTAATATTATCGATTCAAAAGAAATAAATTTTAATTACTATACAATTATAGCAAGTGAACATGTAACCGCATTGAGTGGAACAGGACTAGTGCATATATCTCCAGCATTTGGTGAAGATGACTATGCATTAGGGTTAAAGTTTAATTTGCCTGCTCTTGATTATTTGGACGCTAATGGTATTTTTAATCAAGGCTTACCAAATCCTAGTCAATCAGAACTTCATGTTAACGTTATTGGTAAAAGCTTTAAAGCTGCAGAAGAATCGTTAGTTGAATTTATGAGAGATTCATTTAGAATTTTTAAAATAGAAAAAGGTACCCATTCTTATCCCCATTGTTGGAGAACAGAACATCCTTTATTATATAGAGCAATCCCTTCTTGGTTTATACACGTAACTGCGATAAAAGATCAGATTATTGCTAATAATGCGACCATTAATTGGCATCCAGAATTTGTCGGTAAAAAAAGGTTTGCAGAATGGTTAAATAATGCTAGGGATTGGGCAATATCTCGAAACCGCTACTGGGGATGTCCCATACCAATTTGGCGCAATATAGAAAATTCGGAAGACTGTATTGTTCTAGGTTCTAAAGCAGAGCTTGAAGAACTGATAGGTGAAAAGCTTGATGATTTACATAGAGATTTTATTGATGATTTCCATTTTAAAAAAAATGGAAAAACCTACAAACGTATACCTGAGGTTTTTGATTGTTGGTTTGAATCTGGAGCAATGCCCTATGCGCAAGCACACTATCCTTTTAATGGAGAGGATCATTTTAAAGATAATTATTTTCCAGCGGATTTTATTGCAGAAGGAATAGATCAAATACGAGGATGGTTCTATACATTGCTTGTTATTTCTACCGCATTATTTGGAACAACTTCTTTTAAAAATTGCGTAGTAAATGGTATTTTATTGGGTGATGATGGAAAAAAGATGAGTAAGTCTAAGAGAAACTATCCAGCAATAGAAGATGTATTCAATAAATATGGTGCAGACCCTTTGCGTTTAGTATTATTAAGATCACCTGCAACACAGGGACAAGAGTTATCAATTAAAGAAGATATCATTGCGCAAGCTTATAAACAAGTAATTTTACCTCTGTATAATATTTACCAATATTTTGCAGAGCAAGCAAATCAGATTTCATTTTTGCCGTTGGTTGATTTTCAGTTACATTTAAAAAATCCAATGGATAAGTGGCTATTTTATCAAACAGATACTTTCCGTGGAAACATAGAAGAGGCCTTAGATAATTATAATTCTGTTGATGCTTGTAGATTTTTAATAGAGTTTATTAATGATTTATCGAAGTGGTACCTGCGCGTATCAAAGGCACGTATTCAAGAACAACAAAATGATAAGGTAGCCATTCTTAATACTTTGCATCATGCGTTAGCTACTATAAGTCTCTGTTCAGCTCCTATCATTCCTTTCACAGCAGACATTATTTACAAAAATCTATTCGGAAAGGACTACTCCGTACATTTGCAAGACTGGCCTAAAGCAAGGAATATTTTGGAATTTAGACAAGAAATTTTCAGCATGAACATTGTACGTCAAATTGTTCACTTAGCTTATCAAGTTAGAGTAAAAGAGAATATTAGATTGAGACAACCTTTAAAAACTCTCTATTTAGATAGCAAATATCAAGAAATACTAGAGCCTTATTTAGATATAATCAGGTTGGAAGTTAATATAGTTAATATAGAATGGTTATCTTCTGCAGAAGAGAAACTTGATACTTTTATTGAGCTAAATTCAAAAATACTTGGTCCAAAATATAATAAGATATTCAAGCAGATGCTTCAAGCAGCTTCTAAAGGAAATTATATTTTAGAAAATTGTAAACTAAGTTTATTAGGTTATGAGCTTCTCCCCGAAGAATTCAACTTGGTATACAAACCAAAGCCAAATGTTTGTGGAGAGCAAAATGGTGACTATTGGGTGTGGCTAGATACTGAGTTAACACCAGAACTTATTAAACAAGGAAATTTAAGGGATTTTGTAAGATCGTTACAGCAGTTAAGAAAAATTTCTGGTTGTAAGTTATTTGAAATTGCGTATGTTGTGGTTACTGGTAGCGCTGGAGAATTAGCAAATGAATATGCCAGCTATATTAAGTTAAAAACTAATACAGTTATTACTACTAATAGACTCGAGAAATCTGCTATAGAAAATATTTATGAAAACGAATTTAAGAGCAAAGATGGTCTTGTAGAAGGTTCCTTGACTTTGACATTAGAGCCACCAAGAGAAGGTCAGCTGGGTGATGTTAAGTTGGCTAAGAATATCACTTTGGGATTTACTAAGCCAAATAATCCAAATAAAAATATTCCTGATAGTGAAAGTACTGAAGACATTAATTTAGAGTCGAACCATAACCTTTCATTTTAAAGGAGTAGTCTGCTGGATAATAGCTTTTTAAGTTTTTTAGCCAGAAATATTAAGATTTATATCAGGACCACGCTTTCAATCGAGGATTATGAAAATGGAAGATACGGATAAAGATGCAGAAAATGTTTTACTTGAAAACAATGAAGAAATAAGTTTTTCTAAAACAAAATATGATGTTTTATATGAAATAATTTATCCCTATCAGTTGCAAAATACAGAAACAAGGAGTACATATACAAATTTCTTATTATCTATTTTTACAGGTGCCTCGTCTGGATGCTCAATTGCTTATCTATCATTTCCTCTCGAGGGTTTAAAAAAATGGTTGCAAGCTGACTTTCACAAGCGTGCACTTAAAAGTGGCAAAGTAGAAGACCAATTACACTTATATAGGGGTTCATTTATATTTGCATTAAATATAGTTCCAACAGTAACGTTGCAATATAGCTTTCGACATATTTCTCGTAGTTGGATAGACAATGGAAATGTTCTTCAAAGCTTTATTGCAAGTTTTGCCTGCGGGGTCGCAGGAGCTCCTACTGCTACAATGGTAGAAAGAGCAGTTGTATATCAACAAAAATTAAGAACAAATAAAGTTCTTCCAGCTTTTAAGGCAATTTATTATGAAGGAGGCATTAAGGGATTTTTTAGAAGTTTTTCTATGATTGCGGCGCGAGATGGAGGATTTACAACCTGGATGTTTATGGTTAACCCTATTGTTGATAGATGGACTAAAGATAATTGCCCTCCTGGTTTTTCTTTACCAATTCAATTATTAGCAAACCTATGCGGCGCCACTATTACTCATCCTTTTGATACAGTTGCTACAGTTATGCAAAGCTCTGAAGTAAAACTCAGCGCAAAGCAGGCGGCTCTAAATTTATGGAATTCAACTAATCAAAAGAATGGCTTAAAAAAATTTTGGAGCGCTTATAGTAAGGGTTTGTTTTGTAGATGGACTTTATTCCCATTTTATGCAATTATTATTCCGGAGTTTGATAATTTTTTTAGAAGAAATATTGATTCAGAAAAGTATCAAAATGGAACATTAGCTCGCAAATATGGTCTATTTAAACTTGAGCTTACAAAAAGCGAGACAATAGCAAGCAGCAAAGTTGGTGATAAAGAACAATCCATAAGGACAATTGATGAAACTGTAGATTTCTTCATGCAAAAAAATAGATAAGTTGAATTACTTCATATAGATAAATATTAGAATGCTAAGATTTTTAGATATTACTTGTAATAATGGAGTTAAACAATGTTTAAAAGCTATTTGAATTTTTTTAAAATATATCGGCCATCCAGCAATATAAACATTCTAACTAGACGACATTTTTCTCCAACATTCAGAATGTTTAGTAATAAAAATTTCAAACTAAGCTTTTCAAAAAATAACTTGAACTTCTTAAGCACAAAGAAAATTTTCTGGGATGATCCTTATCAAAATATCTTAGAAACAGCGATTTCACATGTTTCTGGTTCAGAAGTTATCTTTGAGCAAACAATATCGTATTCTGAGTCTGGTGGGCAGGAAAGTGATAGAACAGTTATCTGGAGAAAAAGAAATGCTATTTGGGATAAAATTCCTATCCTTAATTCTATAATGATTCCAGACAAATGTATTACTTATTTACTTCCGGATAAGCATGATTTAAATATTGGTGACAAAGTCATAATGGAGATTGAGTGGGCACGCAGGTATAACTTAATGAGGTTACATTTTTCTTGTGAACTCATTCTAGTTTTGATAAATAGATTGTTTGGCAACATTAAAAATGAATACGAATTGATGCCTGAGGAAATAGATAATTTAGGAATTGTAAAGTCAGGCGCACATATTTCTGAAAAAAATGCACGTTTGACTTTTTTATTGGCTGAGCAAGTTACTTCATATTTACCATTACTATTAGAACAGTTTAACAAGATAATAGACTCTGATTTAGAAATTGAAACTGGGTATTTAAATAAACCTGAGCAATACCGTTATTGGAGAATAGCTGGATTAGCAACGGTTCCTTGTGGTGGAACGCATGTAAAATCTACGTCTGAAATTGGCTTAATAAATTTAAAAAGAGAAACTGGAGGAAAAGGGAAAGAAACGATTAAAATTTCTCTCCAGGATGAGTCCGTTATTCTTCCAAAATATTCTCCGCGTGGTTTTAAATGATTTACTCTGAGGGTTATTTTGATAAAAATTGGTTTGCTGCTATTAAAAATAACGAATTTGGGGTGGTTAATATTGTTTGCTTTCCTTTTGGTGGAGGAGGAGTTTCTTCTTTCTGGGCATGGAAGAATTATCTTATTAAGGCAAATATTTTTGTTCTAAAATTACCTGGTAGAGAAACTAAAAGATTTGAACCTCTAATAAACTGTTCAAAAAAGTTAGCTAACCATATTGTAGATGCCTTACCATTAAGCCTTAAATATCCATTAATTTTTTATGGACATAGTATGGGTGCAGGACTAGCCCATTTAACTATATTGGAGCTATATAAAAGAAATAGATTATTGCCCAGTCTTCTGATTGTCTCTGGAAGGGAACCCCCTCACATTCCTTATATATATTCTGTAAATAATCTGAACGATAAGGAACTTATTCAACATTGAAAAAATTAGGTGGCACCCCAGAAAAAGCGCTAGAAAATTCAATTTTTATGGAAGAATACCTTCCAAGGATACGTGGTGATTATACTCTTAATAGTTCTATTCCAATATGTGAGCCGTTTAAATTACCAATTTTTATTAGCGTCATAAATGGTCAGAATGATTCGTTTATACGCTTAAATATAATAAATGAATGGCAATTTCATACAGTACACCCGCTACGTTTAGTTTCACTTCCTG
>Ga0075178_1083646_pt1 | contig 13785 bp, 23 predicted proteins | sample JI91814BRNA_FD_77307 | JGI IMG/M metagenome (GOLD analysis project Ga0075178, IMG submission 77307) | Metatranscriptome of wastewater effluent complex algal communities from Wisconsin, to seasonally profile nutrient transformation and... | ecosystem: Engineered > WWTP > Effluent > Algae... | reverse complement strand
AGTGTCTACCATTTCACCATCCGAGCAGAAATAAACCAAGAAATTAAACGTTTTACACTTATTCGTCAAGAGCAAAATAATGACAGGGCTGAAAAAGTTCTTCAGCCCCTAATATTATTGATTTTTTTCTGTCTCTATCATCGGATCTGAAGTAGATATCGGTTCTTCGGCAGAACTGACATCTTCTGCGGGCTCTGTTTCGACAGCAATATCAAAAATATCATCTCTCAAATACAAATCTTGTGAAAAAGGAACTTCAAGCTCTACTGTAGGTTCATCAGGAAAATCATGCTTCTCTTCCTCGACAGGCTTCTTTCTTTCAGCAAGCTCACCTTTTGGAATAAATACATTTTTAAAAAGTTCATTACCTTTATATCGCTCAATTGACTCAGAAATTAATGTTGGTGGAGGAGGCAAAAGAGAACTTAAAACTGTTGTAGATGGTGTAAAGGGCTTGCCGATTCCTTCTTTCTCAAGGTTTACAAACGTCTCAGGAACAGGTATCCTGACACGCTTTGGAGCCGACTCTTCTTCAGTTTTTTCTACAGGCTGCGATTCTTGCCCTGAAACAGGTTCTGCACCCCGACGTTTACGATAATGTCTTCGGCGTTCACGTTTTTTAGGCTCAGGCTTTTCTTTGACTTCAGCTGGCTCTTTAACTTCCGGTTTTTGCTCAGGCTCTATTACTTGTGGTTTCAAAACTTCCTTTTGAGGACGTTTTACGCCTTCACCACGACCACCGGCAATCTTGATCGAACGGTCCATACCAACGTTTTTTAAAACCATTCTTGTTTCTCTGACTTCCAAAATTTCATAATCAGTAGAGGGTACAAGAAACGCTTTAGGTTTTTCTAATGATCTTAAGAAAAATGTGCCTCCAAAAGAAACGATCTCTACAGCATCGACAAAAAATTCTTCTTGTCCAGCCCCCTTACTGCTACGAACAACTAATTTACACCCCTCTTTGGGTGTGATGACACTTTCAATAATAGGTTCTCGCGTAAAATCCACGTTTATTCACTTCCATGTTAAATATTTTTTTCAATACTAACCGGTTTTCGGTCTTTCTTGCCTGAGGCTTTATATCAGAATCTAATTGATTTTTGGCACTTAAACCACGAAAGCTTTGGCGCAGTCAAAATGTCAAAAAGCAACTAAATTCTGGTATTTAAGCAGCTCAAAAGGCAACAAAATCCAAAATCCAAGTTCTTTAAGGACATACGGCACGCGTACACCATATTCATTAAATTGATGGTGTTACTCTGCTGGCTGTTTTGAAGCCATATACAGAATTAAATCAACAACTCTGGCCGCATATCCCATCTCGTTATCATACCAAGCGACAAGTTTATAGAATTTATCATTCAGCGCAATACCGGCATCTTTATCAAAAATAGAAGAATACGTAGTGCTAATAAAATCGGAAGAAACGGCAGGCTCATCGCAATAGGCGAGGATTCCCTTCATCTCATTTTCGGAAGCCAATTTCATCGCACGGCATATTTCTTCATATGTTGTTGATTTGCTAAGGCGTACAGTGAGATCTACAACCGAAACATCTGCTGTAGGAACACGAAATGCCATTCCTGTAAGTTTTCCTTTAACTTCAGGAAGACATAATGCAACAGCCTTGGCGGCACCTGTAGATGCTGGTATAATATTCTGAGTTGCACTGCGGCCTCCTCGAAAATCTTTTTTTGAGGGGCCGTCAACTGTGGGTTGTGTCGCTGTGAGGGCATGAACAGTGGTCATTAATCCTTCGTCTATTCCAAAATTGTCTAGAAGTACTTTAGTCATTGGCGCAAGGCAATTCGTTGTACATGAAGCATTAGAGACAACATGGTCTAAATTTGGATTATATTTATAATGATTAACTCCCATCACATATGTGGGGATATTATCTTTTCCAGGAGCAGAGATAACAACTCGTTTAGCTCCGGCGAAAAGATGTTTTTTTGCTAAGTCTAATTCTGTAAAAAGGCCTGTAGCCTCTATAACAAAATCAACATTTAAGGTATTCCATGGAAGTTTTTCAGGATCTCTCTCCGAAAATACATGCGTTATATTTTCTTCTACGATTATACAGTTTTTGTCTATTTTTACTTCTTTAGAATAAGGGCCGTGAGTGGAATCGTATTTTAATAGATAGGCTAAATTCTCTATAGGTACGAGATCATTAATCGCAACGATTTTGACATGTTTATAAGAAGAAGCTATACGATAAGCTAGTCGTCCAATGCGACCAAAGCCATTGATGGCAATATTAATTGTCATACCAATCTCCTAAATTTCTCATATGCAAACCCGTCTTTAACAGCATAGCCAAATAGTACAGTAAAGTAAAGTGGTAAAGTGAAAATAAGAAAATAATGGATATTGCTTAAGTACAAAAGATCATTGAACAACAGAAGCCTTCATGTAGCCGAAATAGCAAATTCTATCTTGACTATTTACTAAAACCGGGGAATGAAATTTCCCCGGTACGTATAATGAATTATCCTTCGAGATACTCAATAAAACATGTTTGTGCATTATCACCAATGCGTCGGGAATTTTTAATAATTCTCGTATAACCGCCTTGTCTAGTTGTAAAACGGGGTCCTAAATTATCAAAAAGTTTACCTATTACCATTCGATCGTCATTATAAGAAGAGGTGTCTCCTTGACGCACAGCACGGGTTTCTTTAGGTGTCAATGTGTTATAGCAAATCATCATCTCCGCTATAGCGCGCCGTCTGCTGGACAATGAATTTGTCTTTGCTAATGTAATCATTTTATCAGCAAACCTGCGTAGAAGCTTTGCTTTCGGTACAGTTGTCTCTATGCGCTCATTAATTATTAATGATTTAAGCATATTAGCTACAAGGCAACGTCTGTGAGACGTCGAGCGACCGAGCTTACCTTTATCTTTTAAGTGTCTCATTATTTAACCTTAATATCTTTTATTCTTCTGGTGATTTAAATTCCTTTTTAGGATGCAACTCTTGATATTCACGAATTTTCTCTTTTGCGTTATCAAGAGAAATTCCATATTTAGAAAGTTCCATACCTAAATGTAAGCCCATTTCATGCAATTTTGCTTTAATTTCATTGAGCGACTTTTTACCAAAGTTTCTAAATTCCAGCATTTTTCTTTCCGGTATAGAAACAAGTTCTGCAATAGTTTCAATGTTAGCGCCACTCAGACAATTTGTTGAACGCACGGAAAGCTCTATTTCGTCTATGCGAAGAGCAAGTTTATCCATGATTTCATCTTTGTCTGCATCACTTGCATTTAATAATTCTTCAAATGAAAGTACATGAGATTGTACTTGATTGAAAACATCAAAATGCTTAAGCAAAATTTGCGATGCAAAACCTAAGGCTTCTAAAGGAGTAACGCGTCCATCTGTTGTTACTTCTAAAACTAAGCGATCAAAGTCAGTGTCTTGACCAACCCTTGTATTTTCAACAAAGTAATGAACAAGTCTTACTGGAGAGTAAGCAGAGTCAATTAAAATCTCATCTGTACTTTTATCTCTGACATTATGCCTTTCCGAAGGTACAAATCCCCTGCCAAATGCGACTCTTAAATCAATTTGTTTTTGCATGGGTTTTGTAACAGTAAAAATGTGAAGTCCGGGATTAACAACTTCAAAATTACCATCATCAACAATGTCTGATAACGTGACTTCATATTGTCCATTATTGTTATCTAAATCTGTTTGTGTCACATCCAGTATTTTAGTTAGAATACGCTGTTCACGAACATTATGAGTATCTTCAACGGGAAGTTTCCTAAGAAGAGCTCCTTTGATGTTGAGAATAATATTGGTCATGTCCTCAACAATACCCTCGATCGCCATATACTCATGAGCTGCGCCTTCTATACGAACGGCAATGATCGCAGGTGATTCTAATGATGTTAATAACATTCTTCGTAAAGAATTGCCTAAAGTGTGGCCGAATCCTCTTTCAAATGGTTCCGCAATAAAGCGTGAATAAGTATTGGTCGCTGTTTCATCATCCAACACGATCTTTTGGGGCATTTCAAATTTGCCGTATTTGACACTCATTTAGCATCTCCTAGGGGTAACTTGTTTATTCATACAGTTTGTCTATACTCATGCGAGGGACTGCCTGAAATTGATTCTTGTTTAAACTCTTCTTCGCTTTCTTGCTCGACATCCATTATGTGGTACTGGCGTTTTATCTTTAATTTGAGTAATTTGAAGACCGGCGCTGATGATGCCTCGCACAGCAGATTCTCGTCCAGCTCCAGGACCGCTCAAATAAATTTCAACTTCTTTAACACCGAAACCTCCCGCAACTTTAGCAGCCTCTTGAGCGGCCATTGTCGCAGCGAAAGCCGAGGATTTTCTTGAGCCTGTAAATCCCGCTTTGCCTGCTGAAGCCCAAGAGATCACTTTCCCGGATGGATCAGTAATAGATACAATTGTATTGTTAAAAGTTGCCTTTACATGAACAATTCCTGAAGGTATATGCTTAGCTGTTCGTTTTTTAATTTTGACAGGCGCTTTATTGGTTACTGGTTGTTTAGCCAAGGTTAGGTTCTCCTTTTATTTATTTCTTCTTAGCAGCAACGGTTTTCTTTTTACCTTTGCGTGTGCGTGCATTCGTTTGTGTTCTTTGTCCACGCACAGGCAATCCTGCACGATGTCTCATACCCCTGTAAGAATGTATGCTGATGAGGCGTTTGATGTTATTTTGAACTTGACGTCTGAGATCTCCCTCAACAATGTACTCGGCTTGCAAGAAGCTGTTAATTTTTGCAATATCATCCTGTGTCAATTCACGCGCACGCATGTCTGGATTAAGGTTTAATTTTTCAATAATTATTTTTGCTCTTGTGGGACCGACTCCATATATATATGTCAGACTTATTATCAATCTTTTATTGTCTGGAATGTCCGTTCCTATAATTCGTGGCATTGAGTTCTCCTAATATTTCTCAAAATGTCTTCAAAAGTGTATCAAACCCCCTATTTTAATTCAATGGGAATTCGATGGATTAATCTATTTGTTAAGCCCCTCGTATTTTACTTCGTTTCATGAAACCATCGTAACGCTTCATGAGCAGATGGGACTCAATTTGTTTCATCGTGTCAAGCACGACACCTACAAGAATCAACAAGGCTGTGCCGCCAAAAAAGTAACTAATGGTTTGCGGAACGCCAAGAAGACGTCCAACAATCGTTGGCAATATTGCAATAATCGCTAAAAACGCAGCTCCGAGAAGCGTGATACGATTCATTGTGTGCTCTAAATAATCCTGCGTCGGCTTCCCTTGTCTTATACCTGGTATAAAAGCGCCATTTTTTTTCATATCGGAAGCAATTTGGTCGGGTCTGAATTGTGTTGCTGTCCAAAAGTATGTAAAAAACACGATTAAGAGAATAAAAAGTGTAATATAACCTACAGAACCAGGAGAAATCCAGCTCACCACTGAACCGATCCAGTTTCCTTGTCCTATAAAAGTTGCAATTGTTGCTGGGAACATTAGCAAAGAAGATGCAAAAATAACAGGTATTACGCCAGCATAATTAATTTTCAAAGGAATATAGGAATTTCCACCTTGCACTTCTTTTCGTCCAACAACTCTACGTGCATATTGAAGGGGTATTCTGCGGTGGCCCTGTATGATAAGAATCGTACCGATGGTGACAAGAACAAAAAGAGTCATTAACACGATTACAGAGGCAAAATTCATTTGGCCAGGTTCTTGAGAATCCATATTAAGTTGTTGCAAAATCATTCCCATTGCTGTAGGCAATTGGGAAACAATACCCAAAGAAATGATCAAACTCATTCCATTGCCGATTCCTCTTTCAGAAATTTGCTCACCGATCCACATGAGGAAAAGAGTGCCTGTTGTCATAGTAAAAATTGTCAATAGGTAGAATAGAAGAGGTATTCCAAACATTTGAATGGCAAGAAGATCCCCGACGATAATTCCCGGTTTAGAGACATTCATATGAATTGCATATTTAGCATACATTGCTGACTGCACAACAGCCAATAAAACTGTAAGAAGACGCGTTAACTTGCCAACTTTCCGTTTCCCTTGAGTCGGATTTTCACGCATCTCCCTCTGTAGAGAAGGCCAGAGAGCAACGAGCAACTGCATAATGATTGAAGAAGAAATATAAGGAACAACCCCCAGCGCGATAACGGTCATTTGAGAAAAAGCGCCTCCAGAAAATATATCAACCATTTGAAGGAAATTTTGCCCCCCACCACTGGCATGGCGAAAAAAGCTCACAGCTAAATCACCATTGATTCCCGGAACCGGAACAAAACCGCCAATACGGCAAACAAGAAGCATAAGTAACGTGAACAATATTTTAGCACGAAGTTCTGGGATTGAGAACACTCTCTGTAGTTGTTGTATCATTTTTTTTCCTTGAAAATTGCCTGTTTAAAAGTAAATATTCAGACCCCCCGCAAACTTTGGGCCCTGAAGAAAAATAAAATACAAGCAACACCATTTTTCAAATATATGTTCAGACACCGGGCTTGTAGGGAGTCTGAACATTTCCGTTATTCTGTTTCGGTTTTATCACAAGTGACGGTAAAAGAGATTTTCGCTTTCTGCAGTTTTTCTTTAGCTGAAGCAGAAATAGCGTCAACGTCTAAAATAACTTTCTTCGTCAAATTCCCATTTCCAAGAACTTTAATTCCATGACTTTTCCCATTGATGAAACCGCGTTGTCTAAGAGTAGTTTCATTAACAACGTCTCCATCATTAAAAAGAAGTTCAATTTGATCAAGATTAATCGCATCTAACTCCCTACGGAAATTAAAATTGCTGAAACCACGTATGGGTAATTTCATAAATAATCGAAACTGTCCACCTTCATAACCATAACGTCGCTTGTAACCGGAACGTGCTCCAGCTCCTTTTTCTCCACGACCACATGTTTTACCTACACCGGATCCGATTCCGCGACCAACACGCTTTCGAGCTTTACGTTTTTTTGTGGTATCTCTTAACTGATTTAACTTATACATTATAACCTCTCGTCTTCTTTATGTCTCGGCGGCTCACTAATTGTTGTAATGCTTTAAAGGTTGCTTTAACTAAATTAATTGGGTTACTCGATCCTAAACTTTTAGCCATAACGTCTTTAATCCCGGCCATTTCAAGTATAGAACGCACTTTAGAGCCCGCGATCACTCCGGCGCCTTCTGGTGCGGGGCACAACATAACTTTTGCACCGTCCCAACTTACAATAACTTCGTGAGGGATTGTTGTCCCTTCACTAGCAAAACTTACCATATTTTTTTTAGCGGCTTCGCCACCTTTTCGAATTGCGTCTGTCAACTCATTAGCTTTAGCAAAACCGTAGCCGACTTTACCTTTTCCATCTCCGACTAAGATGAGTGCGGAGAAACTAAATTTGCGACCGCCTTTTACGACTTTAGAGCAGCGGTTGATAAAGAGGACTTTTTCCTCGATATCACTTTGTGGCTTCTCTTGTTTGTCTGATTTATCTTTTCTATGACTATGTGATTGCTTTGCCATTGAGTAATCCTACTTTTGGACTGAAATTTGTATCTTCATTAAAATTTAAGGCCCGCAGCTCGAGCTGCTTCAGCAAACTCTGCTAAAATGCCGTGATATTTGTGCGGTCCGCGATCAAAGACAGCTTCTTTGATGTTACTTTCGAGGGCAGTTTCAGCGAGTTTTTGACCCAATTGCTTTGCTGTCTCTTTGTTCTTTTTATTGAACTCGGTGTTTCGAAATGTTTTCTGCTTTGTAGAAGTAGAAGCTAACGTGACTCCTCGTTCATCATCAATCAACTGCGCTTCGATATGTCGATTGCTTTTTACGACACAAAGCCTCGGTTTCAGAGATGTTCCCAAAATGTGCTTACGTACTCGAAGAGCACGTTTGTGACATTTGATTCTTTGTTTTTCTTCTCTTGTCTTCATGAGTTACCTTTTACTTTTTAGCGGCTGCCTTACCGGCTTTTCTTCTTACATATTCGTCCTGATAGCGTATGCCTTTTCCTTGATAAGGTTCTGGTGGGCGAATACTGCGTATTTGTGCGGCGAATTGTCCTACTTGTTGTTTATCAATTCCGTTAATGATGATAACAGTGTTTTTATCAACCTTAACCGAAAGACCTGCCGGAATTTCCATAGCAGTCGGGTGAGAAAAACCGACTTGCAAATTTAGATTTTGTCCTTGAACAGCGGCACGATATCCAACACCAATCATCTCTAACCGTTTTTCAAAACCTTGGCTGGTTCCAATTATCATATTGTTAATAAGACTTCGATAAAGACCATGCATGTTTCGTTGTTCCTGAACTTTCTCATCAAGAGACACAAACAAAGCTTTGTCTTCTTGTGTAACGATAATTCCGTCCATCAATAATTGATCAAGGTGCCCTTTAGAACCCTTAACTTTAATTGTGCCGTTGTCAATCTTAATCTCAACGCCCGGGGGTACTGGTATTGGCAGTCTTCCTTTACGTGTCATTTTTATATCTCCTAGCCTATTGTTACCAAATTAAACAGAGAAGTTCCCCGCCTATTTTCATTTCGTTTGCTACAGCACCAGTCAAAACACCGTTAGAGGTCGAAAGTATGGACAGACCCAAACCTCCATAAAAACAAGGAATATCTTGATGCCCGACATATCTTCTAAGTCCGGGTGTAGAAACTCTTTTTAAACCTTGTATAACCGGCTTTCTTCCGTAGCTATATTTTAGGAATATTCTAACAGTTCCTCTCTGAGCGTTTTCTTTTTTTACAAGGTAGTTTTCAATAAATCCTTGTTCTTTTAAAATGCCGCAGATGCTCTCTTTCATTTTACTCCAATCCACATCAACATATCTATGCTGCGCCTTCAATGCATTCCGTATTCTCGTGAGAAAATCTGCTACTGGATCACTTATTGCCATGAGTATTCTCCTAATAAAAAGTTATATGGTTACCGTTACTGGCAAGTCTTTAAACGGCAATCCGAGCAATCGTAAAAGCTCGACACATTCGTCATCTGTATTTGCAGTTGTAACGAAGGTGATGTTCATCCCCTGAGAACGTTTTACCTCATCAAGGTTTAGTTCTGGAAAAATTTGGTGGTCTTCAATCCCTAATGTGTAATTCCCTTGATGATCACCTTTAGGCGTAAAACCTCGAAAGTCACTAATTCTAGGTGCAACAATGTTATTGAAACGGTCTAAAAAATCCCACATTTTATCACCACGCAGCGTGACTTTCACGCCCAAAGGTTGCCCTTCACGTAGTTTAAAACCTGCAATAGATTTTTTGGCTTTCGTCACGATCGGTTTTTGCCCCGTGATCATTGCGAATTCATTTTGTAAATCTTGGATGGCGTTTTTTTCCTTCGTAATAGCCGCAATTCCAGAGTTGATGACCACTTTAAGTAGTTTCGGGATCATCATTGGATTGGGATATTTAAACTTAGTATTAAGTTCACCCTTGACTGTATCTTTATATCTTTTTTTTAATCTAGACATTGTTTCCCATTACACTCTTATTGTTTTACTTTACCGTTTTTTATTGCTCTGAAAGGAACATCGGTATCGCCTTCTCGATAAACGAGGAGTCTTTTTCCATCAGTGTCGTAACCAACTTTAATTTTTCGAGGTTGAGTTTCATCCAAACAGTGCGCCACATTAGAAATGTGAAATGGACGTTCAATTTCGATAATTCCACCGGATGGATTTTTCTCACTTTTTTTTACGTGCTTCTTCCGCACGTTAACGCCGCGAACTGTAACTCTGTCATCGGAGCGAGAAAGTACTTCACCAACAAGGCCTCGGTCGTTTCCGGTAATAATCATTACCTTATCGCCTGTTCTGATTCGTTTATTTTCCAAATTAATTTCTTTTTTCATTTTTTCCTCGTCTGACTTTAAATGACCTCTGGAGCGAGAGAGACAATTTTTAAATAGTTTTTATCTCTAAGTTCTCGTGCCACGGGTCCGAAAACGCGTGTGCCTCTTGGGTTTTTTTTCTCATCAATAAGAACGCAAGCGTTGGTGTCAAAACGCAATTTCGAACCATCGGAGCGTCTAATATAGTAACGTGTTCGAACGATTACAGCTTTTACCACTTCGCCTTTCTTTATCGCACCATTGGGTTCTGCTTCACGAACAGATGCTACAATGATATCTCCAACATAAGCATATCTTCTTTTTGATCCACCGAGCACTTTGAAACATTTTACTCTCTTGGCTCCGCTATTATCGGCTACTTCGAGTTCGGATTCTTGTTGAATCATTTCTATCTCCTAACTATTATTACCTAATTCATTGAGCTACAAGTTTTTCAACAACACGCCATCGTTTTGTCTTAGACAACGGTCTTGTTTCACTAATTACAACTTTATCACCTATTTGCAGATCATTAGTATCAGTATGTGCATAAAACTTTTTTGACCTATTGATCACTTTTCCATATCGTGGATGCTGCATAGTCTTCTCAACTGTCACGACAACGGTGTTTTGCATTTTATTCGAAACGACGATGCCTGATTTTGTCTTTCGAGTTGCTCTGCCTTCTTCTTTCATATCATCCTCGAGTTAGCTTGAGAGTTTGAACTATTTTTCTCTTTGATTACCGTGAGAATTTTAGCAATATCTTTTTTAATCTGTCTCAGCAAATGGGGTTTTTCTAATTTTTTTGTTTGTCTCAATTGATTTTGAAGCAAATAGAGTTCTTTTTTACTATCAAAAAGCACAGCTTCAAGTTCTTCAATTGCTTGGTCTCGTAATTGGTTTGGTTTCAACATATTTGCACCTTAAACTTGTTCTACACGTTCTACGAATCGTGTTTTGATTCCCAATTTAGCAGCAGCACGTCTAAGTGCATTCTGGGCTTGTTCTTTTGGAACGTTACCAACTTCAAACAGTACTCGACCGGGTCTTACTACTGATACCCACTGATCTAAACCGCCCTTTCCTTTACCCATACGAACCTCTGCAGGTTTTTTTGTTATAGGTTTATCAGGAAAAACACGTATCCAAACTTTACCTTTTCTAGCAAAGTAACGATTAATTGTAATACGACAAGCTTCAATTTGCTTGCTTGTCAACCAGCCGCGCTCAAGAGCTTGGATTCCAAATTCTCCAAAGTGAACAAAATTTGCACCTTTACTAAGGCCGCTCATTTTTCCTTTTTGGACTTTCCTATGTTTTGTTCTTTTCGGCATTAATACCATGTTACGCAGTCTCCTTTTTCGTCGTGTGATCTTCGCCTCTGTTGATCCATACCTTCACTCCGATAGTCCCATAAGTGGTTTCAGCGCGTGCTGTTGCGTAATCAATATCGACACGTAGAGTATGCAAAGGAATGCTACCTTCTTTATACCATTCATCTCGAGCAATTTCTGCACCGCCAAGACGTCCAGAAACCTGAACTTTAATTCCCACAGCTCCGGCATCACGAGAGGCTTGCATTGCTTTTTTCATTGCGCGTCTAAATGGAATACGTCTTTCTAATTGTTTTGCAATACCTTCAGCGACGATTTGAGCGTCAAGATCTGGTCGTTTTACTTCTTCGACTTCGACCCACACATTCTTACCTGTCAGCTTAAAAAGTTCGTTTTTAAGAACATCGATTTCTGATCCTTTCTTACCTATAACCATACCTGGGCGCGCTGTGACAATTGTCACTTCGATTTTTTCGCTCATACGTCGAATAATTATCGCTGAAGTCCCAACAAGGGCAGGTTTTTTCAGGAGGTATGTTCTGATCTGTTGATCTTCGACGAGGAACAAACCGAACTCTTGTTTATTTGCAAACCATTTAGATCGCCATTTTTTATTTCTTATGAGGCGAAATCCTATTGGATTAACTTTCTGTCCCATGACTCTTGCTCCTTGACCTTATTCTGGACTTACAACTATGGTGAAGTGACTTGTTCTTTTTAAAATCGGATGACGGCTGCCTCGGTTTCTTGATCTTGCTCGTTTCATTGTTGGGCCTTCATCGATGCGTACTTCAACAACTTTTAAGTGTTCTTTTTTCGCATTCATTTGTGTTTCAGCGTTTGCAATCGCACTATCCAGTGTTTTCTTCAAAAGTCGTCCAGCTTTAAGATTGCAGTAAACGAGTTGTGAAGAAGCTTCAATAGCCGAAAGTCCTCTTATCAAATCAGCAGCAAGTCTTGCTTTTCTAGCGCTGATCCTAACATATTTTGTTTTAGCTATGGCTTGGTCCATTGTATACCCTTTCTATTTTTTTACTGGATGGGACTTAAATATTCGTGTCGGAGCGAACTCACCCAATCGGTGTCCCACCATATTCTCGGTAACGAAGACTGTAAGGTGCTTATGCCCATTATGAACTTCGAATGTATGACCCACCATTTCTGGTATGATCATTGATCTTCGCGACCAAGTTTTAATGGGCTTTTTCGCTCCATCTTGGTTGCTTTTGTCGACTTTTTTGTGAAGATGGTGGTCAACAAAATAGCCTTTTTTTCGCGATCTTGCCATGCTTATTTCTTCCTTCTATCTTTAACAATCATTTTACGAGATTTCTTAATCGACCGTGTACGGAATCCTTTAGAGAATACAGACCAAGGACTCTGAGGAATATTCCCTTTGTTTTTTCCTTCAGCACCACCATGAGGGTGGTCGACAGGATTCATGGCAACACCACGTACTGTAGGTCTAATACCTTTCCATCGACTTCTACCTGCTTTTCCTTCTACGCGAAGGTTATGCTCAGAGTTTGAAACCGCGCCGAACGTTGCTTTACACTCTTCACTTACCATACGTACTTCTCCGGAAGGCATTCTCAGTGTCGCATAACCACCGCTGCGTGCCATAAGTTGGCATGACATACCAGCTGATCGGACAAATTTTGCCCCAGATCCAGGATTCATTTCAATATTGTGCACAACAGAACCGAGGGGCATATGCTTAAGTCTCATGCAGCAGCCAACTTTAAAAGGAGGCTTATCACTCGTCTGCACCATAGCGCCAACTTCAAGTCCACTCGGTGCGATAATATATCGTTTTTCACCATCTACATAGTTAAGCAAAGCGATATAAGCGGATCTGTTAGGATCGTACTCAATCGAAGCAACTTTAGCAGGAATATTTTCTTTATCGCGCTTAAAGTCGATTACTCGATACTGTCTTTTATGACCGCCACCCTTGTGTCGACAAGTGATGCGTCCCATATTATTACGTCCGTTGGTCCTCGTTTTAGGGAGGAGCAGGGATTTTGTTGGTTTCACGACAGCGTTATTATTTTCGTTCGGACGTGTAAGCTGTTCACGTTTTGGGAGAATCAACTGTCTGGTACCGGGTGTTCGTGGTCGGTATTTTTTCAACATTTTCTAAATTACCTTCAATTAAGTGTTATCGAGGCTATCCCCTTTCTCCAAGGTCACAATAGCTTTTTTGCGTCCGGGTCGAAATCCAATATGGCCACGAACTTTTCTTTTCTTAGCTTTCAAGGTGATAGTATTTACAGAGACAACTTTAATGTTTTTCTCTTTGTAAATTTCCTCAATGGCATTGCCAATTTCGGTTTTGTTCGCCTTATTATCAACGACAAACACGTATTTTGGAGTTTCGCAACGACGAACAGAAGGGTTGCTGTCGGAATTTTTAAGCTCCTGCAACATCATTGCCTTTTCTGTTATGTGCAAACTTTTAATAATATGATAAGGATCTTTTTTCGTCATTTTATATATTCCTATTCTCAAACTAGCCATTCTTTAAGTTCATTCAATGCTGCTTCGGTAATTACCAAATTATTGGCAAGCATGAGGTCGTAACCATTAATGTTTTTT
>Ga0075178_1050449_pt1 | contig 14450 bp, 26 predicted proteins | sample JI91814BRNA_FD_77307 | JGI IMG/M metagenome (GOLD analysis project Ga0075178, IMG submission 77307) | Metatranscriptome of wastewater effluent complex algal communities from Wisconsin, to seasonally profile nutrient transformation and... | ecosystem: Engineered > WWTP > Effluent > Algae... | reverse complement strand
CCTGCCGGTAGAACAGCCATGCAAGAGCGAATCCAGATCCGGATGGAGGCCTACGACCACGAGGCCCTCGACCAGGCGGCTCTCGACATCGTCGAGACCAGCAAGCGCACCGGCGCCCGCGTTGCGGGTCCTGTGCCCTTGCCGACCCGCATCGAGCGCTACACGGTGCTGCGTTCGCCGCACATCGACAAGAAGAGCCGCGAGCAGTTCGAGGTTCGCACGCACAAGCGCCTGATCTACATCTCGGAGCCGACCACCAAGACGGTCGACGCCCTGAGCAAGCTCAACATGCCAGCCGGCGTGGACATCCGCATCAAGGCCTGAGGAAGGTCAGCCCAGAGGCGCGCCGCGGCCGCGAGCGCGCCCATCCGCAACGCCCAACGACAGTTCGAACATGGCCGAGGTCAAGGTATTCAATGGTGGCGCTGTGTCGACCAAGAAGGTCGACGACGCAGCGTTCGGCACCCGTGTCCTGGCTCGCACCCTGAAGGATGCGATCGTGATGTACGAGGCCAATGCTCGTGCAGGCACGGTCCAGGCGCGCACCCGCTCGATGGTGCATGGCCCCAACAACAAGCTCTACCCGCAGAAGCACACGGGTCGGGCGCGTATGGGCACCACCAAGTCGCCGCTGTGGCGTGGTGGTGGCCGCATCCATCCGCCGGCTCCGCGCGACCACTCGTACGCGATGCCGAAGCAGGCTCGCCGCGCGGCGTTGCGCAGCGCCTTGTTCAGCAAGTTCCGCGATGGCGAGGTCGGTGTGGCCGACGCTTGGCCGGCGGGCAAGCCGAGCGCCAAGGCTGCGGTCGGCGTGTTGCGCACGCTCGGCATGCAGAAGAGCGCGACGGTGGTCACCACCGCCGTCGATCGCAACCTGTGTCTGTCACTGCGCAACGTGCCCCTGGTCGACGTCTGCACGGTCGCCGACCTGAACGCCCGCCAGGTTCTGCTGCGTCGCTACCTGGTGCTGACGTCGTCCGCGCTCGCGGAGCTGCAGCAGCGCTTCGCCAAGAAGGAGTCGTGAGATGGCCAACCCGCACCAGTACTTCGATCTGATCCGTCGGCCGCTCGTCACCGAGAAGACGACGACCCTCCAGGGACTGCGCAACCAGTTCACCTTCGAGGTCGCCAGTGGCGCCAACAAGGTCGAGGTCCGCAAGGCCATCGAGACCTTGTTCTCGGTCAAGGTCCTGAAGGTGAACATCGTCAGCGTGCCCTCGAAGGCGCGCCGCATGTTCGGCCGTCCCGGCCACACCAAGCCTTGGAAGAAGGCGGTCGTCACCCTGCGGAAGGGCGACTCCATCGACGTCTCCTGACCGGTGATCCCACGGAGCCAGTGACATGCCCGTCAAAGTCTACAAGCCAACCTCTGCCGGTCGCCGCAACTCGTCGGTGCTGGACTTCAGCCACCTGACGAAGGGCAAGCGTCGTGAGAAGCAGCTGACCGAGCGTTTGTCCGATCGCGCCGGCCACGACGCCCTGGGCCACATCACCAGCCGCTTCCGCGGCGGTGGTGCTCGCAAGATGTACCGCAAGGTCGACTTCCTGCGCGCCAAGGACGGGGTTCCGGCGACGGTCAAGTCGATCGAGTACGATCCGAATCGCACGGCCGACATCGCGCTGCTGTACTACGCCGACGGCGCCAAGAGCTACATCCTGGCTCCGAAGGGGCTCACGGTGGGCATGAAGGTGATGTCCGGCGAGCGTTGCGAGCCGGAGCTCGGCAACTGCATGCGCCTCGACGCGATCCCGCTCGGTCTGCAGGTCCACAACGTCGAGCTCCAGCCGGGGCGCGGCGGCCAGCTCGCCCGTTCGGCGGGCAACTCGTGCCAGCTGATGGCGCGCGACGGGGATTACGCCGTCGTCGTCCTGCCGTCGGGCGAGATGCGCAAGGTCCACAGCAGCTGCCGTGCGACCATCGGCGAAATCGGCAATGCCGACTGGCAGAACATTCGCTGGGGCAAGGCCGGGCGCGTTCGCTACCTCGGCCGTCGTCCGCACAATCGTGGCACCTCGCAGAACCCGGTCGACCACCCGATGGGTGGTGGTGAAGGCCGCACCGGCGGTGGTCGTCACCCTTGCTCGCCGACCGGCAAGTTGGCCAAGGGTGGCAAGACCCGTCGCGGCAAGGCGCGTAGCAACCAGTTCATCCTGCGTCGTCGTCCACCGGGCAAGCACGTTGCCGTCGGCAGCGGCAGCTGATGCAGCCACAACCAGCATCCAAACAACCGCATCATCCAGCAGCTGAAGTCATGACTCGGCAGGCAGGAGTATCACGATGAGCCGCAGTATCAGCAAAGGTCCGTTCGTCCACCCAAAGCTAATGAAGAAGGTGGCGGCGATGAATCAGAAGGGTGTCAAGGACCCGATCCAGACTTGGTCGCGCCCGAGCGTGATCCTGCCTGAGTTCGTGGGGCACACCTTCAACGTGCACAACGGCCGGACCTTCCTGAAGGTCTACGTGACCGAAGACATGGTTGGCCACCGCCTGGGCGAGTTCGCTCCGACGCGCACCTTCCGCGGCCACTCGACGAAGAAGGGCGAAGAGAAATGAGCTTCGAAGTTCGTGCTGTGCATCGCCGTGCTCGGATGGGCACCACCAAGGCGCGCCTGATCCTGGAGTTGATCCGTGGTCGGTCGGCCAACGCGGCTCTCGACGAGCTGCGCAACGATCGTCACCGCGCCTCGCGAGCGATCTACAAGGTCCTGGCCTCGGCCGTGGCCAACGCGCTGCAGAACCCCTCGGTGCGCGCCAACCGCCTGGTCGTGTCTCGTACCTTCGCGCAGGATGGCCCCCCGCTGCCGGGCGGCATGCGCGTTCGGCCGGGCCCGCAGGGTCGCGCGATGCCGATCAAGCGCCGCACCTGCCACATTCACATTCACGTTGCCGATGCCCAAGCCAATGGCAACGGCACCGAAGGCGGAGAAGAGTAATCATGGGCCAGAAAGTCCACCCAACCGGATTTCGTATTGCCATCACGGAGCAGTGGCGCTCCCGCTGGTACGCGAACAAGAAAGACTTCTCCAAGAACCTCATCGAGGATCAGAAGATCCGGAAGTTCATCCGCAAGGAATGGCAGTTCGCTGCGATTCCCAAGGTGGAGATCGAGCGCACCGGTGAGCTGGTCACCGTGTTCGTCCACACGGCCAGGCCGGGCGTGCTGATCGGCAAGAAGGGTGCGAAGGTCGACGAGTTCCGCCAGGAGCTCGAGAAGCTGACCGGCAAGCCGGTCCGCATGAAGATCATCGAGATCCACCGCCCCGAGATGGAGGCGAACCTGGTCGCCGAGGCCGTTGCCGAACAGCTCGGCAAGCGCATCAACTACCGCCGTGCCTTGAAGAAGGTCGCCGATGCTTCGATGGCCGCAGGGGCCAAGGGCATCAAGATCCGCGTGGCCGGCCGTCTGCAGGGTGCCGAGATGTCGCGCATCGGCAACTACCGCAAGGGTCGTGTGCCGTGCACCACGCTGCGCGCGCAGTTGGAGTACGGCTTCGCGATCTGCGCGACGAAGTACGGCACGCTCGGCTGCAAGGTCTGGATCTTCAAGGGCGAGTATGGCCCTGGCGAGACCACGAACGGCCTGCTGCCGGTTCGTCCCGCCGTCGAACGCCCGGTCAGCTGATAGCGAAGGATATCTGCCATGTTGATGCCAAAGAGAACCAAGTGGCGCAAGCAGATGCGAGGTCGCATCCGCGGTGAAGCCACACGCGGCAACGAAGTCTCGTTCGGCGAATTCGGTCTGCAGGCCCTGGAGCCAGGCTGGATCTCCGCCCGTGTGATCGAGGCCGGCCGTGTGGCGGCGTCGCGCGCCGTGCCGGAAGCGAAGATCTGGATCCGCGTCTTCCCCCACAAGTCGGTCAGCAAGAAGCCCGCCGAGACCCGAATGGGTACAGGCAAGGGCGATGTCGAGTTCTGGGCGGCGGTCGTGAAGCCCGGCACCGTTCTGTTCGAATTGGATGGAGTCACCGAGGACGCCGCCAAGCGCGCCTTCAACCGGGTTGCCCACAAGCTGCCGGTCAAGGTCCGCCTGGTCCGTCGTCGTCACGCTTGATCTCGAGGCTGTCATGAAGAAGGCGATCCAAGAAATCCGCGGCGATGACAATGCCGAGCTCAAGGCGAAGTTGAACGACCTGCGCAAGGAGCAGTTCCAGCTGCGCTTCCGTGGTTCGACCGAGGCGGTGGCCAAGCCGACCCGAGCGAACGAGATCCGCAAGACCATCGCGAGGATCATGACGGTCCTCGGTGATCGGGCGCGCAACGAGGGCAAGAAGCAATGAGCAATACGACGACGAATGCGGGTGCAGCCGACGCCGGCTCGGCGGAGCGCAACCTCCGCAAGGTGATGCGCGGCATGGTGACTTCCAACAAGATGAACAAGACGCTCGTCGTGCAGGTGGACCGGAAGGTCCGTCACCCGCTCTACGAGAAGTTCATCTCGAAGCGCACCAAGCTCTATGCCCACGACGAGAAGAACGAAGCCAAGGTCGGTGACATCGTCGAGGTCTGCCAGACCCGCCCGCTGAGCAAGCTCAAGCGTTGGCGCCTGGTTCGTGTGGTCCAGAAGGCCACCAGCTGATAGCCGCCAGACAGGCATGCCTCCAGCAGGCATGCCGGGACACCAGTAAAGACAAGAACCGCGTCCGCAAGAACTGCATTCCAATCGCCAGAGTTGGTGCAACCCGTCGATCGGGGTGCCCCAGACACTGCAGGAGACTCCGATGATCCAAGAAATGTCGATGCTCGACGTCGCCGACAACACGGGCGCCAAGCGTGCCATGTGTGTGAAGGTGCTGGGTGGCAGCGGCCGTCGCTACGCCTCCGTCGGGGATGTCGTGATCGCCGTCGTCAAGAAGGCGTTGCCGACCGGTGAGGTCAAAGAGCACGAGGTGGTGAAGGCCGTCGTCGTCCGCACGGCCAAGCCCGTGCGTCGTTCCGATGGGTCCTACATCCGGTTCGATCGCAACGCCCTCGTGGTGATCGACAAGGAAGGCAACCCGCGTGGCACCCGCATCTTCGGGGCTGTCGCCCGCGAGCTGCGCGACCGGAACTTCATGAAGATCGTGTCCCTCGCGGAGGAGGTGGTCTGATGTTCTTCAACAAGCCGAAGACGCGCCGCACCGCGCTGCACGTGAAGAAGGGCGACAAGGTCGTCGTCACCAACGGTCAATACAAGTCGAGCGAGCCCCGCGAGGTGCTCAAGGTCGACGGCGAGACGGGCCGTGTGATCGTCCAGGGCGTGAACCTGCGCTGGAAGCACCACCGCCGTTCGCAGCAGAACCCGAAGGGCGGTCGCGTGCAGATGGAGCAGCCGATCGACATCAGCAACGTGCAGCTGTTCAGCGAGAAGCTGGGCAAGGGCACGCGGACCAAGGTGCAACTGGTCGACGGCAAGAAGGTGCGCGTTGGCATCCGCTGCGGCACCAAGTTCGACTGACCGATCCGAACCGTCGGCCGACTCGAGTCGGCCGAACACGAACGAATACGCAGGCTGAGAATCCGATGACTACCACCACGAGCAACGCCGGGAGCACGAAGCAGGCTCCGCGTCTGCAGCAGCACTACCGGACCAAGGCTGTCGCCGGTCTGACCAAGGAGTTCGGTTACCCGAACCCGATGATGGTCCCGCGGCTGTCCAAGATCGTCGTCAACATGGGCGTCGGCAAGGCGGTCGAGAACAAGAACCGCATCGAGGCCGCGAACAAGGACCTCACTGCGATCACCGGGCAGAAGCCGATGATCCGGAAGGCCCGTGGCGCCGTGTCGGGGTTCAAGCTCCGCGAGGGGTATCCCATCGGCATCGCGGTGACGCTTCGCGGCGCCCGCATGTGGGAGTTCCTCGATCGCCTGATCACCCTCGCGATCCCGCGCATCCGCGACTTCCGTGGCCTGCCCACGAAGCTCGATGGTCGCGGCAACTACACGATGGGTCTGTCGGAACAGAGCGTGTTCCCGGAGATCCAGCTCGACAAGGTCGAGTTCGTCCAGGGCATGGACATCACGTTCGTGACCACTGCTCCGACCGACAAGGAAGGCATGGCGCTGCTCGCGCAGCTCGGCCTCCCGTTCCGGAAGTGAGCCGGGCATTCCATCCGCATACAAATCGTCAGGACTACCGACTAGCAGACAACCATGGCCAAGAAGTGCTTGAGGGTGAAGCAGCAGCAGAAGCCGAAGTTTTCGACTCGGCGATACAACCGCTGCCAGCTGTGTGGCCGGGCGCGTGCCTATTACCGCAAGTTCGGTATCTGCCGCTGCTGTTTCCGTTCTCTCGCACTCCAGGGAGAGATCCCCGGCGTTCGCAAGGCTTCTTGGTAGGAGACCGAGCCCATGCTCACCGATCCCATTGCTGACATGCTGACTCGGATGCGCAACGCTCTCATGAGCGGTGCCACCAACTGCGTGGTCCCGGGCAGCCGCCTGAAGGTCGCGATCCTCGACGCCCTGAAGCGTGAAGGCTTCATCGGCGGTTACGAGGTCGCTGCCGACGGGCCGCGCTCGGCCATCCGCATCGAGTTCCGTTATGGCCCCGACGGCGAGAAAGTCATCTCGTCCCTGGCTCGCTTCAGCAAGCCGGGCTGCCGCCGCTACCGCGCCTGCAAGGACCTGCCGAAGGTCCGAGGTGGCTTGGGTATCGCCGTCGTTTCGACCAACCAGGGTGTGCTCTCCGACCGTGAGTGCCGCCAACGCCAGGTGGGTGGCGAAGTCCTTTGCACGGTGGACTGAGGTAGATCCATGTCCAGAATCGGCAAGAAGCCTATCGAAGTGCCCAAGGGCGTGACCGTCACGGTCGCCCCTGGCGTCGTCACCGTGAAGGGGACGAAGGGCGAATCCAAGCTGCCCCTGCGCCCTGAGGTCAGCGTCACCCTCGATGGCACCACGATCACGGTGGCCCCGAAGGACGAGGATCGCCAGAGCCGGGCCCTGCAGGGGACCACTCGCGCACTGCTCGCCAACATGATCGAGGGTGTGTCCAAGGGCTACGAGAAGAAGCTCGAGATCAACGGCGTCGGTTACGAAGCCTCGATCGAGGGCAAGAACCTGGTTCTGAAGCTCGGCTTCAACCGCCCGGTGTTCTTCCCGTTGCCGAAGACGGTGACCATCGAGGCGCCGACTCCAACGTCCTTGTTGATCAAGGGCATCGACAACCAGCAGGTTGGCGCAGTCGCTTCGGCGATTCGCAAGCTGCGCAAGCCGGAACCCTACAAGGGCAAGGGCATCAAGTACGCCGAAGAGGTCATTCGTCGCAAGGCCGGCAAGGCCTTCGCTTCGGGTGGTGGCGGCTGATCGATCAGGAGCTGAGCAACATGACTTCCACTTCCCAGAAGCATCAACAGCGCCGCGGCAAGGCAAGCTCTCTGCGCGAGAAGCTGCGCAGCGTCACGTCGCGCCCGCGACTGTCGGTGTTCCGCAGCCTCTCCAACATCTCCGCCCAGGTCATCGACGACATCCGCGGCCACACGGTGGCTTCGGCTTCGTCGCTGGAGAAGGACGTGCGCACTGCCATCAAGGGCATGCGCAAGACGGACATCGCCAAGAAGGTCGGCGCCCTGGTCGCCGAGCGTGCGAAGCGCGCTGGTGTCACCGCGGTCGCCTTCGATCGTGGCGCCTACAAGTATCACGGTCGCATCAAGGCTCTCGCCGACGCTGCTCGCGAAGCCGGTCTGCAGTTCTGATTCTCCACCGCACCGACCAGCCAGGCTGGTGAGTTCCGATCATGGCGAAGGGTAAGATTCCTCTGATTCCGATCGACGAAGCGTTGTCCGCGGACGTCGAGGACGACGTGGTGGCGATCAATCGATCCGCTGCCGTCGTCAAAGGCGGCCGCCGGTTCAGCTTCAGCGCGCTGTCGGTCGTCGGCAATCGCAACGGACTGGTCGGCATCGGCTATGGCAAGGGCCGCGAGGTTCCGAACGCGATCGAGAAGTCGGTCAAGGACGCACGCAAGCAGATCATGCGCGTGGTCCGAGACGGCTCGACGATCCCGCACGCCACCGAAGGCGAGTACTGCGCAACCAAGGTGCGGTTGCTCCCCGCGGCTCCAGGCACCGGGATCATCGCCGGCAAGGCGGTGCGCAAGGTGCTCGAGCACGCTGGCATCACCGACATCCTGACCAAGAACTACGGCTCGACCAACCCTCTCAATGTCGTGAAGGCGACGATGATGGCCCTGAGCAAGCTGCGGAACCGCGAGCAGACGGTTGCCGTGCGCGGAGTGAACCTCGAATGAACCTCGCCGAAGCAAAGGCCCTCGGACTCAAGTTTCCCGAACGCAAGCGTATCGGGCGTGGCGTCGGCTCTGGCCTCGGCAAGACGTCGGGCCGCGGTCACAAGGGCGCGAAGGCCCGTGCGGGCTGGTCGCGTCGCATCGGTTGGGAAGGCGGTCAGATGCCTCTCTACCGGCGCCTGCCCAAGCGCGGCTTCAACAACAAGAACTTCGAGAAGGTGTTCACCGTGGTGAACGTCGCCGATCTCGACGTGTTCGACACCGGGGCCCAGGTGGATCTGAAGGCCGTGCTGGCTCGGGGTCTGACTTCCAAGGAGAAGCACAGCGAGTTGTTCAAGCTGCTCGGCAACGGTGAGATCAAGAAGGCTCTGACCGTGCACGTCGACGCGATCACCGGCTCGGCACGCTCGAAGATCGAGGCCGCTGGCGGCAAGGTGGTGTTGATCGAGAAGCGCCCGCACCGAGCGAAGTTCGTAGCCAAGGACGGCAAGAAGCGTCAACCCGGCTCGCCCAGGGTGCGCCGCTGAGAGAACGGTAGCTCCGCCGCGAGGCGGAGCATGGCCAGCTTCCGACAGACCGCGAGCCCCAACCAACTCCATGAACCTGACGATTTCCAACCTGTTCAAGGTGCCCGAGATCAGGAACAAGATCCTGATCACGCTCGGGCTCTTGCTGGTCTATCGGATCGGGTTCTTCATTCCGCTGCCCGGCGTCAACTTCCAGGAGTCGTTGCGGCAGTCCCAGGACCTGTCTGGGGTTGGCCAGGTGTTCAGTGTGATGAACATCCTGACCGGTGGATCGCTGCAGAGCGCGACCATCTTCTCGCTCGGCGTGATGCCGTACATCTCGGCCAGCATCATCTTCAGCCTGCTGAGCAAGGCGGTCCCGGCGCTCGAGAAGATCGCCAAGGAAGGCCAGAGCGGGCAGCGGAAGATCAACCAGTACACCCGGTTGGCGACGGTCGGCATCTGCCTGATCCAGTCGTGGTTCGTGATCTTCGGATCGCTTCGCACCGACAACGCCCAGCTCCTGCACGCGGGTGTGAACCAGTGGCTCGGCCCCTACTACATCGTCGTGATGGTCGCCTTGACCGCGGGCACGATGTTCATCATGTGGTTGGGCGAGCAGATCACCGAGCACGGCATCGGCAACGGGGTCTCGCTGATCATCATGGCTGGCATCGTCGCCCAGCTGTATCCGTCGGTGTCCCTCTACTTCCAGAAGGGCTTCGGGGTCGACGACTGGCATCACCTGTTGTTGTTCCTGGGCGCATGGGCCGTCGCGGTGGTCGCGGTCGTCTACATGACGAAGGCGCAACGTCGCATCCCGATCCAGCAGCCGCGGCACACCCGAGGCAGCCGCACGATCGGTGGCGAGAAGACGTTCCTGCCCTTCAAACTGAACCAGGCCAACGTCATGCCGATCATCTTCGGCTCGGCGCTGCTGATGATCCCGGCGATGCTGGGCAAAGCCCTGATCGGGCTCGGCTTCACCGGTTTCGGCAACTGGCTCGACCTGGCCTTCGGCGGCCAACGCGGCTTCTGGTTCATCGCCTGCTTCACCGCGTTGATCTACTTCTTCGCCTTCTTCTGGACGTCGATGATGTTCCAGCCGAACGAGATCGCGAAGAACCTGCAGGAGAACGGCTCGTTCATCCCGACCATCAAGCCGGGCAAGCCGACCGCCGAGTTCCTCGAGAAGACGATGGTCCGCATCACGCTCGCCGGAGCGACCTTCCTCGCCATCGTCGCCGTGTTGCCTTCGCTGATCGGCGTCGGTGGCGGCGGCATGGACCAGGTGCTGATCTACTTCATGTCCGGCACCTCGATCCTGATCGTCGTCGGCGTGGCTCTCGACATGGTCGAGAAGATCGGTGCCATGCTGGTCATGCGCAACTACGAGACCTTCAACAAGGCGACCAGCGAAGCCGCCGCCAGTGGGAGTGGGTGGGGCCGTCGGGCCTCGAACTGACCATGGGTGTCGTGTTGCAAGCTCGGGTCGTGTTCCTCGGGGCGCCTGGCGCCGGCAAGGGAACGCAGGCGAAGGAAGTCGCGAATCGCGGCTCCTTGGCCCACATCTCCACGGGCGACATGCTCCGTGCCGAGGTGGCCCAGGCCACGGAACTGGGGCGCCAGGCCAAGTCGTTCATGGACGCTGGGCAACTGGTTCCCGATGCCGTCATCATCGGCATGGTCCAGAAGCGGATCGCCCAGCCGGATGCGGCGAAGGCCTGGATCCTCGACGGCTTCCCGCGCACCCTCGCGCAAGCAGAGGCCCTGGATCGCGAACTTCCTGCAGGGCGCAAGTTGACGCACGTCATCTACTTCGCCCTTCCCGAGCAGGTGTTGATGGCCCGACTGACCGGCCGCCGGACCTGTTCGAAGTGCGGCGCGATCTGGCACGTGCAGACGAAGGCCACCAAGGTCGAAGGGGTGTGTGACCAGTGCGGCGGCAAGACCGTGCAGCGCTCCGACGACCACCCCGACAAGATCACCCAACGGTTGATCGAGTACCGGACCCTCACGGCTCCGCTGCTCGACTACTACCGCCGTCGCAATCTTCTGCGGGATCTCGATGCCGATCGGGCTCCCGCGACCATCCTGGAGGAACTGCTGCAGCTGATGCGATGACGATCGAAGGAACGATTCCCGCGCAGGCTGGCGAGACCCCGGAGCTTCGTGCTACTGTGCTCGCTTCGCTGCCCAACGGGATGTTCCGCTTGCGGATGCCGGACGGAGGCGAACTCGTGGCCCAGGTTGGCCGAGACCTTCGGATGGCGATCACCCGGTTGTTGCCGGGGGATCAGGTTCTGGTGGAGGTCTCTCCGTTCGACCTCAACAGGGCCCGCATCGTTCGCTTCCTGAAGTCATCGGCTGCCAGTCAGTGTCCCACCGTCCCGAATCAACCCAACAAGCGAGAACTGTCGTGAAGGTCAGAGCCAGCGTTCGACGCATCTGCGAGCACTGCAAGGTCGTGAGGCGCGGCGGAGTCGTGCGCGTCATCTGCACCAATCCCCGCCACAAGCAGCGTCAAGGCAAGTAGGACTAGAACATGCCCCGTCTCCTCGGCGTAGACATCCCCAACGAGAAGCGCATCGAGATCGCGCTCCAGTACATCTATGGCGTCGGTGCCCACCTCGCCAAGAAGGTGCTGAAGGAACTGGCCATCAGTCCATCGGTCCGCGCCAAGGACCTGAAGGACGACGAGATCGCCAACATCGCCAGCTATCTCGAGAAGAACTTCCCGGTGGAAGGTGCCCTGCGTCGCCTGACTCTGCAGAACATCAACCGACTGAAGGAGATCTACTGCTACCGCGGTCTCCGTCATCGCCGTGGTCTGCCGGTGCGCGGCCAGCGCACGCGCAGCAACTCCCGGTCTCGCAAGGGACCGCGCAAGACCGTCGCCAACAAGAAGATCCTGAGGAAGTGATTCGATGAGCACGCAGACGCAAGCCCCAGCAGGCGACAAGAAGAAGGCCCGCCTTCGCAAGAACGTCGGCAAGGCAGTTGCCCACGTGAAGGCATCCTTCAACAACACCATCATCACCGTCGTCGACACTGCCGGACAGGTGATCGCGTGGGACTCGGCCGGCACGATCGGCTACAAGGGTTCGCGCAAGAGCACGCCTTTCGCCGCGCAGCGCGCCGCCGAGAAGGTCGCCGACAAGTGCAAGAAGATGGGCGTGCACGAACTGGAAGTGCTGGTCCGTGGTCCCGGTTCGGGCCGCGAATCGGCGATCCGGGCCCTCGCGAACTCGGGCATCGAGGTGAAGTCGATCGAAGACGTAACCCCACTGCCTCATAATGGTTGCAGGCCGCGCAAGCGCCGCCGTGTCTGACCTGCTCTCCGTAGCTCACTGAACATCCTCGACTGCAATGGCCCGCAACGACAAGAACGTCTGCAAGCTCTGCCGCCGCGAAGGCGTGAAGCTGTTCCTGAAGGGACAGCGCTGCTTCTCGGAGAAGTGTGGTGTGAACCGCCGCAACTATCCTCCGGGCCAGCATGTGCGCCCCAAGAAGGGCACCGACTATGGCACGCAGCTGCGCGAGAAGCAGAAGTGCAAGCGCATCTATGGCGTGCTCGAGCGGCAGTTCCAGCACTACTTCTCGATCGCGCAGCGCCAGAAGGGCAACACGGGTGAGAACCTGTTGGTCCTGATGGAGCGTCGCCTCGACAACGTGATCCTCAGCCTCGGCCTCGCCTTCTCGCGCTTCGACGCGCGGCAGATGGTGGCTCACGGTCACGTCTACGTGAACGGCAAGCGCCTCGACATCGCCGGTTACCTGGTCCGCCCAGGTGACGAGATCCAGGTGCGCGGCACCGACAAGATCAAGAAGAAGGCCGGTGATGCCGTCGAGATGAACAAGGGCCGTCCGCTGCCCGGTTGGCTCGAAGCGTTCCCGACCGAGCTGAAGGGCCGTATCATCCAACTGCCCAAGCGCGAGGATTGCACCGAGGGCATCAACGAGCAACTGATCATCGAGCTCTGCTCGAAGTGATCGGTCGCGGCCGGCGGGTTCGCCGTCGGCCAGTCTTCCCCTTTCTGTTGGATCGTCCTTCCTGTTGGATCCGTGCCGCGGAGATCGCTCCGCTGCACCGCTAGGGAGCCCCGCAATGCGTATTCGTTGGCGTAACTTCGAACTGCCTTCCCAGGTCCGTCTGGAGCGTGAGACCGCGACCCAGACCTATGGTCGCTTCGTGGTCGAGCCCTTCGAGAAGGGATTCGGCACGACGATCGGCAACGGCCTGCGCCGCGTGCTGCTCTCGTCGATCGAGGGCACCGCGGTGACGTGGGTCCGGATCGACGGTGTGGTGCACGAGTTCTCGACGATCCAGGGCGTGCTCGAGGACGTCACGCAGATCGTCCTGAACATCAAGAAGCTGCGCGTCAAGCTGCACACGGACGCGCCGACCACGCTGCGCATCGACGTCAACCACAAGGGCGAGGTTCGGGCCGAGAAGATCGAAGGCGACCACAACGTCGAGATCGCGAACCCCGAACTCAAGATCTGCACCCTCACCGAGGACGTGCGATTCTACTGCGAAATGCAGGTTCGGAAGGGTCGCGGCTACGTGACGGCCGAGGAGAACGTGACCGAGGAGCAGGAGATCGGCACGATTCCCGTCGACTCGATCTTCAGCCCTGTGCACCGCGTTCGCTACGCGATCGAGAACACCCGTGTCGGCAAGTCGACCGACTACGACCGTCTGGTCCTCGAGATCTGGACGGACGGCACGGTCACCCCCGAAATGGGGTTGGTCGAGGCCAGCAAGATCTACCGCAAGCACCTCAACCCGTTCGTCCAGTACTTCGACTTCAAGGAAGACCTGGCCGTCGAAGGTGGGGCGTTGGCTCCCGAGGGTGACGAAGGAGCGCGCCGCCGCGAGATGGTGGACCTGCTCAACAAGAGCATCGACATGCTCGAGCTGTCGGTCCGCGCCAAGAACTGTCTGGACAGCGAGAACGTCGCCCTGATGCGCGATCTCGTCCAGTTGTCGGAACCTGAGCTGCTCAAGGTCCGCAACTTCGGCAAGACGTCGTTGAAGGAAGTGAAGAGCAAGCTGGCCGCGCTGGGCCTGTCGCTCGGAATGAACATCGAGGAATACAAGCAAGGGTAGTGCGGCCATGAGACACAACGTTGCTGGCAAGTCGTTGAATCGGAACACGGCGCACCGCGCCGCTCTGCGCAAGAACTTCACTGTTTCGGTCATCAAGCACGAGCGCGTCGTCACGACCTTGGCGAAGGCCAAGGCCCTGCGCCCGTTCGTCGAGAAGATGATCACCTTGGCGCGCAGCGGCGATGCGAAGACGAAGCTTCACCGCATCCGTCGTGCCGTCTCGTTCCTCCAGGACAAGGACGCGGTCCGCAAGCTGTTCGAAGTGATCGGCCCGCGGTTCGCCAATCGCATGGGCGGCTACACGCGCATCCTGCGCATGGCCGACTACCGCATCGGCGACGGTGGCACGAAGGTCGTCTTCGAACTGGTCGAGAACAACGTCCTGGAGCAGAAGATCAAGGCCAAGGAAGCCGCAGTCACGCAGGACACGGCCGCCGCCGGCGTCTGATCCGACCGGCTGGGTGAACTGCGGAATCGCACCAAGACGCGGCCCGCATCATCCAGGAGCTCGTTCCACCCAGACGAGGGTGCTCGGACAACCGAGTACCCTCGCTGTGTTTCCGGGACCATGGTGCCGGCATCGACGGCCAGGCATTCGGCGTCGAA
>Ga0075178_1122699_pt1 | contig 16300 bp, 1 predicted proteins | sample JI91814BRNA_FD_77307 | JGI IMG/M metagenome (GOLD analysis project Ga0075178, IMG submission 77307) | Metatranscriptome of wastewater effluent complex algal communities from Wisconsin, to seasonally profile nutrient transformation and... | ecosystem: Engineered > WWTP > Effluent > Algae... | reverse complement strand
TTATTCTTATCACTATTATTATTGCCAATATTATTTAGATTTAATTTGTTTTTGTTTCAAATTTGGACGAAAATTTGAATTTGAATTTTAGTCTCAGACCTGGATTTGTGCGTTTGGAGAAATTATAAATAATGATGAATTATCTTTTTGGGGGAGATGATCTTCCTAATCCTTTAAAGAAAGATATCGAAGATTGTGTTGCAATGTTTGATTCAGGAAAAATTTCAGAGGCAACCGCAAAGCTTAAAGAGACATTTAAAAAGAACGAAAATTTAAAACTTACTCCTGATAAAGTGTCTCGTCTATCAAAAATTATTTTATCATCAACAAGTAAAGAACTTTATTGGATCATTGCAATTCATTTTTTAGTATTTGTTAAAAATGCTGATTTTGCACTAACAATGCCACATCTTGAACGAATAGGGCATTACGATCCAGTTGAATTCGAAGAGTTAGTTGATACTTATACCATCAACTTTTCTGAAGACGCTGAATTTTTGTTTTCTTTGCTGAGTAAATTAAGAGAACAAAGAGTTTATGTTGAAGATACACCTGTTTATGTTGTTCAACCCCCTTTTTTTCTCATTATTTTAAACTTACTTCAAGATTCAATGAATCGTAATGGAATGACCAGCAAGCCTTTTAAATGGAGAGAACATGATCTTGTAAGTTGCAAATTTGAATGGTTTGAAAATAATAAAATATTCAAGCAAAAAATTAAAAATTCTGGGAAAGGCTGCTTTGTGCTATCATCCTCTCTTGAAAATCAGAGTAATACCCATTCAAATTTAATTGATGGCGAATCATTTGATCATTTATTTGATGATCTTGTCATTACATCTGAATCTCGTAAAATTGCAGAATCATCTCCACAAAGACGACGCTCTTCATTATTGGGAAGCATTTCAATGTCAAGGAGATCAATAGACAAAAATGATGGAAAATTGTTACAAAATGAATTTGAAGGATCTAATCAAAAGAGGCGTTCATCATTATTGGATCGCTTTTCGATGTCAAGGAGATCGATGGACAAAAATGACGGAAAAATGAGAAATGATAAAGCTCAAGACACTACAGCTAGTGCACCTCCATTAGCACCACGCCCGCAAATGAATCATTCTCATAGCGATACTTCAAGAGTTGGGTCACCAACTGCAACTGCAACCACAACAGCATCTTCTTCAACTACAGATTTAGTTACTAGCCAAAGCAACTCCAAGGAAACACCACCAACAACTAATTCTGACCATTCTGAAAAAGTTGAGAAAAAGTATCCCATATTTAACCCTTATGAAAATAGGTCTTCATCTGCAATTCAAACTGATCACGAAGCCATCAAAGCTTTATCACCATCTTCCGACGTACATTATCCTGAAATGAAAAAATCACTTTATCATGATGAAAATGATGATAAATCTATAGATTCTTTAATTGGTAGCTCACTTTCAAATAATTTTGGAAAAAATGATGGATTTGATAACAGATCATCTATTTACCAAACTGATTCACAAAATTTTGACTTTACCCCAAAATTAAGAGCTGAGTCTCGACATAAAATCGTTGAAGTCAATCAACAGACTCGAAAATTTCAAGACCACGAGATTTCAAAGCTTCTTGAATTAACAAGTAGAAACCTTAAACAAAGACAATATATTCAAGGAGAACGATCTTCATGGATATCAGCATTAAATAAAATGATTGTTATGTGTATCAATGATCCAATTGCAAGGGCACAATACTTTCTCTCAGTGGAGCATATTCTTAAGAGCTATCCCAATAAACCAGATACTGCCAAAAGTAAAGCAAATATATTATCAAGTGCATTAATGGCTTCTCCAAGTATTGAAAATATTTTTATTGAGGCTGATTCTCCTGTTATATTTGAAGCAGTACAATATCTAAATTCTCCTTACATTAGCTATAAAAATTTGTCAACTAATGCATGGAAATTTGCAATAACAAAATATCGCCATTTACAAAGGGGAAAAGAAACAAAATTTAACAAGTACAGCAGAAAATCTTTATTGGAAATTCAGATAGATCCAGTTAAGTTATTTGATTGTCGCGAAAATCCATTATCTGCTTTAATTCCCATAGAGATAGCTTTCGAAATGAAATCATGGACACATGTTGCTTCTGCTTCACAGATAGATATTCGATATTTACCAAAGGAAGGAGAGAAAATTTTCGAATCTCGAATTCGAAATCTTGTTTTTGCTAATAAACCTAAAAGTTCTCAAGATTGGAAACATTGTTTATCATTATTTTGTTCGAATTCATTCCATGCAACATTTCAAGCTAAAGTTATGGTTTCTGCTTTCTGTATGATTGATATAGTTGATTTACTAGAACTTATTTCTATGATTGAATTTATTGAAATTCAATCCAAATTTCCTGACATTCATGCCATTATATATGAAAATGGACAAAGATCAATTCGACCAGGGGATCAAGATGGCCATGTACCGCTTTGGTTTATTGAATATATGAAAAAAATGAGGATAGATTCAAAATATGGGAAAATTCCTGATCCTCTTAAAGTTATTATTCAGCGTTTAATTGAATATTTTAACATGATTCTTGATGGAAGCGCCACCATTAGTGGCGTAAATGCATGGGCTAATAATGTATCTTTTTGGATTGATATTAATCGTGCAATCGGTCAAAAAACTTCCGAAAGGGTTTTTGAAAAAGCTTTAGAAATATATAGAATTAATTACTTCGAATCGAAGGAACTTCTTCAAGCTTTGAAAGAATCTAGGGATTATTTCGAAGATGTTGACAAATATGAATGTATTGATCCTTGGGATGTAAGAGAAGATGCAGATGTTTTGAAGCAATCACTTTCAGATCTAGATACTCTAAAATCGAAATTAGGTTTTGTAAAGAGCTTCGAAGAAGATTTTAAATCCTTTGTCTTTTTGGTAAAATCAAAATCTCAACTCTTAAAAGGAGCTCTTAGAATGCAAAATATTACTGAAAGAACTACCCATGCTCTCCACGTGAGAAAAGCTTTGATTTTTTTAAAATCTATGCTTGGTAACTCTGCTGAGAAAGGATTTAGATTGAGTAATTTAAATATTATCCATAATTTACTAAAAGAGTTATCAAAAGGAAGCATTGATCGTGAAATGACTTTAATTGAACATCATTTTGAAGGCTCAAACTCTCGAATTAAAGGTCAAGGTTTAATGAGTGCAGCAATTGATCTCTCAATGTGCAAAAAGTTTGTAGTTGATATCATAAAGTTCTTAGATTCTATTGCCAATGGTGCTCTGAAATTGGATGAAAAAGTTGCTTCAACAAAAATTAAGGTAGGTGCTGATAATTTGCGAGAATGGAATAATCGCCACATGGATCCATTGCTTAATGAAGCAGAAGGAGTTCTTCAAGAATTTTTTAAATATCTTCCTACTTTAAACGTACAAATGATTACCATTTTCCCATTACTGTTGGAATCAGATTACCTTGTTGAATTCATTTTTAATCGATTTGGAAAGAATGACGAAGATTTTCAAAGAACTATTACAATGTTAAGAGGCAATTTTCAAGATGATGAAAGAGCAACTTCAATACTTTCTTCTTTACAAATTTCAAGAGACATCTTATCAAATATCCGAGTCGATTTTATGGACAATAAACAAATATCTAGATTATCTGTTGAAAGTTTGTGTGATTCAATAAAGAAATATCATAGTCGTGATCCTGATTTTTCAAATTTAAGAAATAGTATCCGTCATGTTGATGATGCGAAATCATATTTAGATCAGCTTAAAAATGACGATACTCAATCAGTTATTATTATGATATGGAGTCAAGCAGGAAGGTGTACCGTACTTCACTCTGGAGGCCAAGAAGCTGATATAAATGATATCCTTCAGCGTGTTAATTTTGCTCTTAGTTCATCTAAACCCCCAATTGCCTCAAATGATGATGATAGTAGAATGAAATCCCTAAATTTGAAGTATGAGTTACTTAAAACTTGTAGAGAAGGACATCATACTTGGATACAATTAAGCCAAACTTCATTTCCAGCACCATCTGATAAATGTGTTTTATATCATGCACCTGGCTACCAACCTGACAGAAAACCTGAAGTGTTGTTGGCAGATGCACCTGATGATATTAAAAAAAATATAAGTGAAAAGGAGAGATATAGTAGAAAGTGGTATATGTTATCCAATCTAAGCTTAAATGCTTATACAGATGCAAGAAATTCAACATCACTAAAATTGGATGATATAATTTGGAAAGCAATTCTTGAATGCATGAAGCCCAAGACCAAACAACAATTACAAGACTTTATAAATATTAAAAAGTTAGAAAAGTTAGAAAATAAATCTGGAATAGGAATTTTGCTTTCATGCTTAAGTGATATAGAAAGTGGTTTGATGCAGGTTGAAATTACAAATTCTAAGAATATCGTAAATGAATTAAATGAAATAAAACTTTCCTGGGCAACAAGCCTTGGTAATAATTGCAGAATAGCACCAAGATTATTTCTTTTAAGTAATAATCAATTAAAATTTATACTTTCAAATGATTTAAAAGCAATTGGGTCATCTATCCGACATTTTGGTCTTGTATGCGATATATCAATTGAAGACCAAATAAATAGAAAAATGATTCCTGAGGAGGTTTCTCGTTTGTTTTCAAATGGTCAACCTGCCCAGCCACTGAATGTTGAAAATCCTCAAAAAATAATTAACCTTGGCTACGCAGAAGGAGAGAATATAACATCTTTATTGTTAAAAACTCTTATAGAAGCTGGCTCAGTAGTTACCACAGCAAATGTATTTTGGTGCAATGGAAATCATACGTCAGCAGATGTTGAAAATTTCCTGCATAGGCCTGGTGCTCTACCTGATTCTGCATTTATAGTTTTAAAGCCTGATCGATTGTCATTAAGTTCAAGAAGACATTTAATGCATTTATTATCAGGAAATGAATTAAAAGGTGGAATGGTTCACTTGTTATTTTCTGATCATGAAGTTGAAGCAGCGATATCTAAAGCATTAAAATGTGATAAAGCCGAAAACGTAAAAATCTTACCTCCAATAGGGAGAAGTATATTAACTTTATATGAATTTACCCCTATTATGAATAATAGGCAACAAGATATAGTATGTGTTCATGGAAGTATTGGTGATGGTAAGACATTATGGATTAATGATCAAATGAAAAATATAAAAGGTTCCATTCCTTTAAGAATATGTATTCATGAAAAGTTTACAAGTGATTATTGTTCAAAGATGATCATAAATCATATTCGAAAAAATAAAATTGAACAATCACTTGTTTTACATTTTGATATTGCTGATGGTGAATCAATAACAAATTCGATATTATTTTATTGGAAAGTCATGAGAGATCACGAATATTTAAATAGATTAACTGTTCGTCCATTAGAAGAATTAGAAAAATTTGTTTTTCAATTTTTTATTTTAGGATTTTTAGTTGATGATACAACTGGTGAAGTTATGACTTTACCAGCTTCAGCCAAAGTTCATGGATACTTTGAGCTTCCTTCAATCCATATATTAAATAATCATTTACATCTAGTTCGAAGTTTAGGTGCTATAAATTGTCCAAATACAAAGGGAAGAACAATTAATATCTCTGATAAGGCAATTCGCCTGCCATATACCCCTCAGGATAGGGATGATGATTTTGCTGGCTATTGCTTAAACTTGATTGCGACAAAAAATATTAATGGTAAAACAATATATGAAGGCGTACAGAAATGGGAAAAAAGTTTAATAGAAAATAAATCTCATATGGACGGGGCCCTGAACTTGACCACAATCAATAATCTAATTGAGTCTAAAATGCCTAATTGGGACAGGAGATCACAAAGAAATGTTTGTGTACTCTTGGCAACTAGAATGTCATTACTTGGAAGGTTTGGAAAATTCCATTCCTCTGCACAAGAAAATGAACTTGCACAACCAGAAGAAGCTAATGCTATGATAATACAAAGAGCTCCTCTAATTCTGGAATCTGCCTTAAGAAAATTTCAGCCAGGAATTATGCAAGATGAACGTCAGTTTGAGCAAGTTGTGCTTGGTGGAGATGAGAAAAATGGAGCATCATGTGAAATATTGCAACTACGATCACCATCTGATGTCCCAATAATTGATCCTTATGAACTTAAAGAGATCCCAAATGGAACCATAAAACAAAAGAATGGAAAGATGAACCAAAAGAATTTCTTATCCCAATTGTCGCCTTCTGAGCTCAGAGCTTCAATTGCCCCAGTTCTTGGTTTAGGTGCATGGTCTCATACAATTGTAGAAGAATTACAAAGGCAAAAATATGCATTGACGCCTGATTTTGGATTGAAATTATTAACACAATGTGAATATAGAGATGCAAGATCACCTATCATTTATTCTGGTGGCACTGGTGTTGGCAAATCAGAAGGCGCTAAATTGCAAAGTCAATTAGCATTAGCTGAAGGATATTTTGATATTGCTCAGATTGCAAGGGAAACGATTTTAGGTATATTTATGAAGAGGAGCAATAGTGAAATTAATGAATTTGTTAACAAAATAGGAGGGCCACCAATCTTTGAAAAGTTATGTGTAGGATTTCAAGATGCAAATATCAAACTTGGAAGTGTAGATCTATGGGAAGTAATGATTTGTAGAGAGAAAATTTTTCCAAATAAGGATGCTGCTTGTATATTATTAATTCCTAAAACTGTCTCAGGATGCAGACCTCTTAAATTGAATTCAAAAGATATGATTGAAGCTACATGCAACGACAAATCAGTTTCTATCAGCATCCATCATAATGGCAATAATGCTTTTATTATTAAAGCTAAGTCAACTAAAGAAGGACAATTTGATATATCTGTTAAAATTTCAGGAAAAAGTGCTAAAAGTTGTAGAGTTATATCATCAATGAATGCACCAACATCTACGGAAGATCCTACCGAATATTTACATGGATCAAAAGTAATATTTTCTGATATTACTGAAGGATTATCAAATTCAGTGGAATCAATGCCAAATACATCTGAAGGTGAAATATCATTAATAAAGCAAGAATGTGCAAAGTTGTTAAAAAAATGGTTGCGTAGATGGATTCTTGAAAATGCTCTTGTTCCATCAGTTCGAAGTAAATTTAGCGCACTTCAAAGATTAGAAATGATAGATCTTGATAATTCAAAAGAGTGTTTAAAGGAACTTGGAAAATTTGGTGAAAATTTAAGGCGACCAGATTTGACGTTTAAAATATGTATCCATCCATCAACAACAATTGATCAACTTAAAAAATTAGTTGGGCGTGCTGTTTATCGCTTAGCACATATGCTTGAATGGTTATATTCTAAAAAAGGTGGAGATCATTCAATGGGGCAATTGCGTAGAGTAGCAGTTGTTTTTTTTGATGAATTAAATACATCATCGTTTCCTGGATTAATGAAACAGCTAATATTAGATAGAGTGCTAGATAATATGTCCTTAGTAGAACTTGGTAAGGAAGAGCAAAAAAGAATTGAAACTCTTGTGGTTTCTGGTAAATATTCTGATCCTGATTTGAGTGAGGATAGTTTTGGGCCAAATGGATTTAAAATAACCAATGATATTTTCTACTCTTTAGCAGCTGATGGGATATTGTTTATTGGTGCAATAAATCCTTTGAAAAAGGAAAATGAAGTAGTTTCTGAAAATATTGATTCATTATCTCAATTAAAAGATGATGCTGTTTTCAATGTTACAGAGCTTCCAGAAGCATTAAAACGTGCTGTTCGAGAGTTTGGGGATCAAGATGACATAGCAATGCGTGATGTTGTTTTAAATATACTCACCAACATTAATTATATGACTGAAATTGAAAGGCTTGATTGCTGTAGATTAATAATGCTTTCGCATAGATTAATAACATCATATCGAAAAGGAACAAACCCAGATGGCACATTTGAACGATATGATGGAAATAGGGTAAAAGCTATCCAAGAAATGGAAAACACCCATTCAAGTATTCGTAATATATGGAGAACTGTAAAAATTACTAATTTTTTTATAGATCATCCAAAATTGATATATTTGAAAGCTGAATTTAAGGATGGGGTAGTTGATGAAGCATTGCTAAATGAACGTGCTACATTGCCTGATGGTATTGAAATTCGTCGTCGTGCATTTCTTACTGCACTTGGATCAGCATATTATCTTCAACTATTAAAAATTGAAGATTCTAATATTGATCTTCGAGATGATTTTGGTTCTAGAATTGATAACTCATTTGTTTTTAAATCTTGGGGGCAAATTGAGCGAGGTGCTATCCCACCAGCTGTTTTAAGAGGTATTTCATTTAAAGAAACTATGGAAAGATCAATTTATAGCACGTTCGAACATGCTCGTCCATTATTATCCAAAGAACATGCAGAAACAACTGTTTTAAAGGAACATATATTTTCAATATTAGTTTGTACTCAATTGAAAATTCCAGTATTGATTGTTGGGCCACCTGGTTGTTCAAAAACATTGGCATATCAATTGGTTGCATCAGGATTTAAAACGATTTATTCAATAGATGAGAAATTCCCAGGATGTAATTTTAAATGTCTTGAAGAATCTGTTTATCAATGTTCTGAACTTAGCACTGCTCAAGAAATTGAAATAATATTAAAAAATGCTGTTGATTATACCGGTAAGAGAGATCGTACGCATCCAGCTGTATTATTAGATGAAGCATCACTTGCACCAAGAGCATTAAAAGCAATTCATGAACCATTTGATCAAGCTAATGTTGCATGTGTTGTTCTTTCTAATCTTCAATTAGATGCAGCTAAAACAAATAGATGTTTATATTTAAGAAGGAAAGGATTTGGTGATGAATTTGAAGATTTAAAATTACTTGCTTTGTCATCAACTAAAATTACAGAAAAACAAGATGATATGGACAACCTTAGAAGCATAGCAGTGCTCGAAGGAATTTGTAGAGCATATTTGAAATTGGTTGAAGATGAAAGCCCATTTAAATCAACATTTCATTTACGACATTTCTTATATTGTGTTAGATATCTTGCACCATTTGATAAAACATTGAATACATCACCACAAAGGATTGCTGAAGCAATATCAAGGAACTTTGGAGGCTTAGATCAACAACAATTTGAAGATAAAATTGCTAAGATATTTTTTGAAGAGATTAGAAAAAGTCTTGAAGAAAAAGGGGTTAGAGAAAAAGCAAAAGAATATACTTATCCCTTGAAATCTTGGTCTTATGATGCAGTTGGGTCAATTGAAGAATCAATTAAAGGATCAAGAGATGATTGTGGAAAAGAAGGGTTTGATCCAAATATTCATGCACCTCGAAATGTGATGTTAGTTGTTCGTGGTGATGGACTAGGTTTACTTGATATGGTAATCGATAAAGAAGTGTTAAATAATACAAAATTAATTACAATATCTAGTTTTTTGGGTGATGATGATAATATTGGAAGAGAAAAAGCAATATCTGATGTTGCAAGAGAAATGACAGAAGGAAATATTATTCGTTTGTATAATGGTGAAAAGGGAAGAGTTTTTTCAGCATTCTATGATGCATTTAATATGAGATTTGCAAAAGCAGGGGCAGTATGGTATGTAACTGTTACAGCTGGTTCCAGATCAATGTCAAGACAATATGACCCAAAATTTCGAGCAATTGTTATTATTGATCAAGTAGAATATGATAGAATGAGATCTGAAAAAAGTAAAATGCTCCCATTTTTAAGTAGATTTGAGGCTTATAATGTATCTCCGTCATCAATTCTTCAATCATCTATTGGAATATCGAGACTTAGAAATAACCATGACCCTACACAAGACCACAAAAAATGGATTCAATCTGCTGTTAATCGAACATTTGAATTATTAGTTCAAGGATCAGGATGCTTTGTTGGAGTTGGGGGGATTGGACAAGATGCTCTTGATACAGCAATTACATTAATTTTAACCTCATCAACAATATCATCTGAAAATGTTGGGAAAAATGAAGCTCGTGAAATGGTAAAAGCAGCAAATAAAAAGCTGTTGCAAACTGCAAGGCCTGATGCACTTTGTCTCCGTACTCGTGTTAAATGGCTTCCGGATGATATGATAAAAAGCTATTTATTAGAGCAAGAACATTTTTCATTAAAAAGATATCTACATTCAACAAATGAAAAATTAAGCTTTATTTTAATGAGAAGCACCATTGAATTAACGAATGCAGCCATCCTAAAGGCAATTTGCCCTGCATATTTTGAAATTATTGAATTAGATAAATGCGATCGCGCAAGTACATTTGAATTAAAATTACAAGAAATTTTTAGAAGTAAACCACGTATGGTTCTTATAACTGTGAATTTCTCAACTGTATCCTATGATCAACTATATCATGTTCATAGAATAATTGAAACAAATAAACTATTAGCAGAGAAAAGTTCAATATCGATCATCGCATATCTTTCAAGTGATAGATTTGAACTTGGGCAAGTTCCATATGCGAAGTTTACTCTTGGTTGGACAACATTATTCATTGATGCAGTTGGCCAAAATAATCCAACTGAAAGAACTGAAAACTTGGATCAAGCATTAAAATATTCATTCAGAATTCAAGACGGCATACAAGATAGTATAAATATAGCAATTGATGGAGATTTTGTTCCTGAACTAAAATCGGCCTGTAGACGAATAAAAGTAACAAAATCACTTTCTTTGATGGATACTGGTGTTAGGCAAAATGAATTGATTATTCCTGATAAATTAAAGGAAAAAAATATATTTGTTGTTGCAGTATACAATGAATCTAATAATTCAAGATTGGTTAAAGGAAGAAATGATAATTTTTTCTTGAGCCCTAAATCATCAGCACATCAATTATTTGTAAAATGCTGCCAAAAGGTATTAGGAAAATTGCCAGAGAATAAACATATTGAAATTATAACTGAGCGTGCAGCTATGTCAACAATTGGTGGAAATGATGGAGAACCTTTTGAAAAAACAGCAACGGAAGCAAAGCAAGTTTTTAGAAATGACTCAGTATGCTCACTACTTGCTGCCATTCTCAATGATGGAGGGCTTGTATCATTCTTAAATGCAGCAGGTGACGATAAATCATTACTTGATGGAAAAGCTTTTGATGAAAAAGACCCATTAGTGCAAATGACATTGCTAGGATCATTATTGATAAAAGAATCGAATTCTAGATTTCATCAGGTTGGAGTTCTGCCTCGAGGTTTTATTCCAAAAACCCCATTTTATTCATTAATCCTTCAAAGAATTCAAGTATATATTAAAAGAAACAAATTTGAGGCATTGTACATTGAAAAAAATGATAAAATATTGCATGAAATTATTTTGGTAATGGAGGCACATAAAATTGCATATCATAATTTTTTGGATGACTTAATTCGATCTTTGTGTGAAATTCAGGACTCTTCCAAATTAGAGCTTTCAATTGCTCGAAAATGTCTTAATATAGAACTTACTCGTATAAATTCTGCAAATACTGAAAATGTAAATACAATATGCCGGATGATCACGCTTGTTTTACAAAAGCAAGATATAATTCAATATTGCAGGAAACTAATGTGGAATACTTCCCCTTTGCAAGAATTTCCAGATAAAGTTGATGAAATTGTTGCCAACATTGAAAAGTCAAATGATAATAGTCTATTTGAGGATCTTTTTGATGAAATATATAGAGTTTTATCCATTCTTTTTCAAAATAATTCACCTGCAGAGATGATACGAATTCTTCGCTCAATTCGAATTCTTACAACGATTTGTCGAACTGATTCAGAAAGCAATGAACAAGTAAAACGATTGTGCAGCAAAGAAGGATCATTATTACTACCAATTTTATGTGCGTATACAGCTTATTGCTTTGCATCAACAGAACTAAGTGAAGAATCCTTGGTTAAGTTTATAAGGGCATTTAAACCAAAAGAAGGTTCAAATGATCCACTATTAAAACAATTTGGAGTTTCATTGAAAGATGTATTAAAGGATTTATCAGTTTTTTGGAAATCTATTGAAGGAATATCTCTAATATTGTTAGAATATGATAAATCTTTTTTCAATCCAAAAAATAATTGTGAGCAACTCTTTGTTCTTATTCAATCAAGTAGTTGGACAACAAAAGGAAAATTATCAGGAAATCGTGAATGTTATATAATTAGGACTATATATGCGAATATAAAAGGGTCGGCTGATCTTCGAAATCAATTTTCAAGATCTGCAAGTGCAGCTCTATTAAGCCTTAAAAGTAAATTTGAATCCCCATACACACGAGAAGGAGAGTACGAAGTTCGGCCAAATCTTGAAGATTCTTTGTATTGGATGTCTTATGAAGATGAGAATAGGGAACTTTGCTCTTTGGAGGAATTGTTAAATAGTAAAATTGAGGATCCAGCAATAAATATACGTACATTAGCTGCAAAGGATAAAGTTATTGCCCAAGTTGCAGATCACATGAATAACGAAAACAAATGGCATCAATATGTTGACTCTGAATGCAAAGGATGTGTTTGCAGAGGAATTACTCATCATAAACAAATTGCAAAGAATTATTTGTTTTCAGGACCAAAAGGACCAGTTTTTGCAAAAAATCTTCTTGGTCATCTCAGAACTGATATTGCCGAACAAATTTTACGGCAAGCCCCAGCAATTCTTGATGATTTTGGGCTTAGTTGTTTAGTTGAGCATAGAATTGAAGGAAAAGCAAATCCTGATGAATATAAGAATTTACTTAAAATTCCATTTTCTCGGGGTGGAAACGATGATCCCCAAAGTATTAATGAGTACAAAGAATATAAAGAGTTACAGGAAACAGTAATAGGTTGTATTATTGACAAAAGATCGGATAAATTTCAAATTTTGATTAATGCTGCGGATGAAATTAAATGCTTTCGCTACAGAGCATATTTAATTGTAATATTATATGAAAATGGACTTCTTAAAAGACAGGATATTTCTAAAATTTTTATCATCGATTCAATTTGCAGGAAATTGCTGGTAGATAAAGAAGAACGAAAATGGCTAGAAGCTTTAGGTGGAGACTTGTCCCATTTTCAACAAAATCCACTCCCAGAGATTCGCTATGATGATTTGCAAGCTACATATAAAGCGGCTCATAAAGCATTAAAAGCAAAGTCAGTTTCACTATATTGCATTGCATGTGAACCTAGAGGAACAATGACCGCATTATATTTATCAATATTGGCAACTGCTTTTGGGGCTCCAAAAGAAAGAAATCATTTATGGCAAAGAATATTCAACATTTCCCAAACAGCAAAGAATATAGGTGCGCCAATGTTTCGAGATGCTACAACATTGCCTGATATTGACTGTTCTTATGATCTTGAATATGCTGCAAGTGATATTTTTACAAAATTTGATGATAGAAATCTCCATAGATGTCATGTTGGTGCAGTTGCATGGGGTTGTAATGCATTAGCTTGTGCACTTCCTACATTAAGAAATGAAGCCATAAGACAGTGTGCAAGTGGATTATGTCAGTTTCACGGCGATCAAAAAACATCAACTGGAATGGATCCTGAACTTGTCAGATTAGCAGCTAATGATGAATTATCATGGCGTAATCAATATTTACATATTCGATCTGCAAACTTCTTGGAACTTCTCCAACGTAATATTGAAGCTCCTAATGTTAACCCAGGAATGAAATCATGGCCAAAAGATTTATCTGGTGCATTCTCAGTAAATGCATTAGATCTTTATCGGCAACAAATGTGTGCCAAGCCAAATTTCCTTTCAAAATTTCCAACTCTAGAGGTATTAAGACAATACGAAGCAGCTATGACCCAAATACTTGCTGAAGTTGAAATTAATTCTCCTAAAATAGTTGCAAAAGTGAAAGATTTTGGTGGGTCAGAGTCAAGAAAGAATTATTTAATTAAAGCTCAAGAATTTGTAGGTATCATTAAACTTCAAAATCCATACCGATATGGGGGTTTTGACCCAATCAAAAGACATTTAGAGTCTAAATTAAATAGGGGGGTAATAGAAGGTCGGCAATGTGGTCACATATTAGAATATATTTATCATTATAAAGGCGCAGTTGAGTCAATTCAAGCAATGAGAAAGCATGGTGCAGTTCTCTTTGATATTTATCGATTTTGTTGTGAAAAGCTAAGTGGAAAGCTTTATATAGGAAATGTATATTCTCGTTACTCAGACTCAACACTTTTGGTTGATGTTTTGAAAAATTTTGCTCATGATGAAAGAGAAAAAGGAAATAAAGCAATTGCAGACACATCATTAAAATATGCCAATGAGCTAGTTGGGCATTATAACGAATTGAGTAAAGTTGCAAATATTATGGCAGCAATTGGTTGCCAACAAACTCCGCGACCTATTGGTGAGTTATTGTTAGCTGGTGATGCGTTAGGTGGAGTTCCAGGAGCGGCAAATAAATCTGGATGGATAATAAAAACATTAATCGATGTTGGAAAAGAGTGTAGTAAGGTTGCTCAACTTGCAGATGATGATAAGGCATTACTATGGAAATGGGATGAAAAATTTGGAATTGCTCACGATAATGGTACATCAAATATATCAGCAGCATTTATGAATCAATCTGGGTACAAGATAATTGAATTTGACTGTTTTGTAGAACTTCATTTGCCCAAATTTAATAATAAATTTGACCTTAAAATTGCATTGGATGGAATAAGTGAAATAAATAGAACAATTGTAACTGCATCTGGTGGAGCATTATGTAGAAATATAAAATGGCGAGAAGATGATTTAATATATCCTATATTATGGAAATTTCCAACAGATGATAGCAATGATGATAATGACAATGAAAATAGTGAACATATAATTAATGAAGAAATTGACAACGATGAACGTGCACGAAGAGATAGAATTGATATGCTTGATAATGACGGCACAAAGCTTGCAAGGTTATCTGGCTATATATCTAAACCCAATGATGTAGCTATGGATGAAATAAAAAAAATTATGCTCCCACCAAATGAAGAGAAAAAGATCAGAAAATTTTTAGAGAGCAAAAATAACAACGAAAGAGTTAATGCATATATATATTGTCCCAAGTTAGTAGAAGCATGTGGGCAATGCACTGTCCAAAATATAACTGAAGATTTATCGTCTTATATTAATGATTGGCCTAAAGATATTCCAATGAAGGTGGAATTTTTATGGAGCATTGGAAGAATTTGTGTAGAAGTTATTTTGTCTAGAAATAGCAAATTCTCTGATCTTGATGTGGTCCTTCAATCTGGATTAGTTAAAAATAGTGGCATGATTCGTAGAGAACTTTTATTAAACATTAAAAAAAGCTTGGCTTCTGAAGTACTACAACAAATTAAGCAGCTTTCGTTGTATTTGCATGAAGTAAGGGTTCTTCGAGCATTGGCTGAAGATCCAAAGAGGTCTGTAAAAACGGTCATAAGTGAAATATTTCCCACATTCAAATGCAACTCAAAATTATTACCAGATATTATAATAGGATCATGCTTAGCTGATTATTTACTTCTTCTTCATGATATTGCATCAAGATTACGTTTGCGAAGTGCCAAATTTGGAACCTTGATGAAAAATAATGATGATGGGAATTTATATAATGAAGATCCACTAGAACCATCTCTTGATGAAAAGAATAACATTGGAGAAGGAAATGAAGAAAATTTGAAAGATCTCCAAGCAAACTTTGAAGAGGCTGATACCTTTAAATTAAAGGTAGACGAAATGAATCCAGGAAGAAGGGATATTCTTGATATTATTGGGGCAAATGCTGTTCCATATGCAGAGGAGGAGACACCCCTTGAAGATTTTTAGTATTTTTGGATAAAATTATCATTATAATTATAAAAATTAAGTTGATATTGTTTATGATTAATGAAAACATTAGTGATGCGATTATAATTATTATGATTTAAATATGCTTGATGCTAGTGATATTAAATCTCCAACACCTTGAGTTTGAAGACGGAGAAATGATAAATCAATCTCTTTTTGTATTTCAGATAATTCAGATGGTGATAATCTTAATAGCGTTGATAATACTGGTAACAAAGTTTCTTTTTCAGATGGTTCAGTTGATGATAGATATTTAACAATCACATTCTTTAAATAAGTAAAATTTTCAGGTCTTGATTCAATCCCATTATTATCATTACTAGTTGATGCTATTCCTGTTGAAGAATTAGTTGTCGAGGACAGTCCAAGTAATTCTCTTTCTCTTTCAATTGACCTTTTCTCTTCACGAAATTGTTCTTTAAGAACTTGAATTTGCTTTAAAAGAAGATCATTTTCACGTCTTAATTCTTCAACATCAG